>ERZ838399.23-NODE-23-length-171592-cov-40.984767_pt1 | contig 171592 bp, 208 predicted proteins | sample MGYA00519683_ERZ838399 | MGnify/ENA primary metagenome ERZ838399 (study PRJEB31850, sample SAMEA3708833) | human gut metagenome | biome: human gut; feature: human-associated habitat; material: faeces | place: China | collected 2014 ...
CACCTTCCTACCCTTGATTTTCTATATATTTTCTCAACATCTATTTGTGTCTGTTATGCTTATATGTCAATTTTCCACTTTAATTATTTGTTGTCTTTGGCATCAGAGTCCTTTTGAGTAATATTGTTCTTAATATCATCGTCTTCTGACCTTGCAGTTTCCCGCATAAGAATATTCCCAAAAATCTCATTAGCTGCATCTTCCGGATTAGTTTTTTTCTTCTTTTTCAGAATAAATAAAACCGTACCAGCTCCGACTATCAGAATCACTATTCCGATGACTATAAATATAATAGCCGGATTCTTTTTAGTCTGGGTTTCTTCTGCCCCAAGGACAACAGTCTTTTCTCCATTGCTGTTTGTGCCTATTGTAATATTGTTTTTCCCCTTGTCACTGATACTCTCAGTGCTGTTTTGTGTTTCAGCAGCAGAGGATGTTTCTTCAATAACCTGCGATTCAGTTACTATTTCTCCGCTTCCCGAATCATTTTCCGCAGGATGCATCTCTGCTGATTTAGGTTCTGATGTTATAGCGACATTGCTCGTACCACTATCAGAAATTATAGGAACAGAAGAATGAGACAAATTTCCTGTATAATAATACAAAAGAGAAGTATTATACGATTCTGCTGCTATATTTATTCCATATGTCTGTGTATGGTACTGATAATCCGCATTGTCAAAATCATTAGTACCTTTAAAACAGTATCCATATGAACCTTCGATATAACCAGAATCCCATGTACTGTCCACTATATAATACTGTCCATCAAGATTAATTATATTGTAAGCATGTTGAGGGACAGTTACAATATACACTTCCAGCCCCATATTATTGCATATCTCAAAAAAAGCTTCAGCATATCCCAGGCACACTGTGTTATTATTTATAAGAGCTGTATAGATTGAACCTGTACTCTTTGACCAATCATATGCAATATTTGAAGTTATATAGTTATAGGTTCTCAATGCCTTTTCGTAATCTGAACCATAATTAAACTGATCAGCTAACTGAGCCGCTTTTGCAACACCCTGATTATATTCGTCCTGTGTTAATGATTCACGAAATTCATTTGCATGTGTAAATACATTAGTTGCATAATATCCCGTATATGCCTCACCATTTACTGTTATACCACCATACTCCTTTACTATATTTGACAACATGGATTTTTTTAAGTCATTAAACAATCCGTTGCTGCTATATGTATCATGAAGACTTTCAATTCTATCTGAAGAGCCTCCCTGATAAAGGACTTTAATTCCCCCGTTAAGTAATACTCCCCCATTATATTCTTCATACGCTGGCCATGCATCTTTCAGATAATCAGATATTGCACTATATGCTTCATCAGCATTATTATAATAAACATATCCATGTTCATTAATCCACTCTATTACTATTGGTTCATCCGGCATATCAGCCATGGAAAACAACGGATTTATAGATAACACTGTTATTATTGCAGCGGCTACCGCAAGCACATTTCTTATTTTCTTTCTCATATTTACCTCTTTCTGCCCGCAGGCTTAACTAAAACTTATAGTATCATACGCTGTTGTTGTTCACAAGGATTGATATATACGAACTACACACAATATATATGAATTCGTAGAAATCAGAATATTATGAATTAACCGCCATTTTTTCAGGTGCAAATCCCCTGATAGCTTTCATTCTTGATAATTTCTTTAAAGCACCATTATTTATAACCCTTACTCTTTCTCTTGAGATTCCTAATGGCTTGCAGATATCATCTAATGTGTGCGGTTGTCCATCAATGAGACCATATCTCATTCTTACAATGAACTGTTCTCTTTCGGACAGCAGATTTATTGCAGAATTCACACGTTCTTTCATATCTTCTCTGGCGAAAAAATCTTCCATGGACTCTGCATTTTCATCATTGATTGTATTCATGTATTCATCTACCTGTTCATCATCACTATAAACAGAAGAATTTAATGAGCTTATATGCATCATAACCACCTGACACATTAAAATAATATTTTCATTATATCCCAGTTTTTTACAGGCCTCTTTAATATCACAATCGTTATCACTCATGTATTTATTAATTGCCTTTATATATTCATATAAATATTCAGGTATTCTTATCATTCTGTTATGTGTCTTTATATATCTCGAACAGCACTGTTTAATCCAGAAACTTGCGTATGTTGAAAATGCATATGTACCATCTACATCATATTTTTCTACTGCTTTCATTAAACCTAGCATTCCCTCGGTATATAAATCATCTATTTCCATATACTGCAGGATTCCTTTATACATTTCAATAATATTCAAGACCAGGCCTTCATTTAAGGTAAGTATTTCTCCCATAATTTCTTTAGATGGATTTTCCTTATACATTTTTACCAGTCTTTTATTTTCTTTTGTAAAGTCAAGTTTTTTAATCATTACTTTGTAATCTTCATCATTTGTGATTCTATATTTGAAATCCGACATATTTCCACCTCGTTTTTATTTGCTTATGTACCATATATTTGAAAATCCACAATTTGGGACAAAATTCTAAAAAATTGCAACAAAAAAGGACTGTATTGGATACAGCCCCCTTCTGCGAAAATGGAAATCAATCGAATGGTAATCCTTCATCCTCTGTTAAAAGGTCACTAGGAACGCCCCCGCCGATTGGTGGCTCACCGCCGTTATCATCATCTTTATGTCTCTTTTCGACTATATCAAAATCAAAGACAGTGATGCTTGGATAAGCAATTTTTTTATCCTTATCAAAATAGTTGGTAAACGAAAATTCCTTAAGAATAATCGCTGTGCCATTAGAAAGCGATTTCGCTTTCTCAAGGCAGCTGCCACAGAAGGATGCAGCCCAGGAATCGTGACGACCCTTGTATGAACCATCTTCATTCTTACCCGTGCAGACATAATCTGACAGGTTAGCTCTGTGAATCTTTGCAGTATCCTCTAACTTACTTGTAAAATAAGTCACTCTTTTTCCATTTTCTGAATCAAACTTAAATCTCATAATACTTACCTCCATTTACTCAATTATTTTTTATGGCATATATATCTATGCAAGTTAAAAATTTCTGACATAAAAATCAGGGCTAATTTCAAATTAGGTCACAATTTTCTTTTTGGTCTTGGTATATATAAAAAAAGAATAGGAGATTTTTATGTCAAGAGAAAAGAAAATATTCAGGCTTCTTATTGTTACGACAATATGTATTCTTCCTGTGGTTTTTATGAAATATAACATGGATACCGATACATGGTTTATTTTAAATTTGGGAAGATATACGCTTCACAATGGGTTTGTCTCAACAGATCCGTTTACAATGCATGAAGGATTGAGTTATGTATTCCAGCAATGGCTTACCGGAATTTATTTCTGGCTTATTTACAGCAGCATTGGTGAATGGGGACTGTATATAGCAATAGTATTTGAAAGCATTTTACTATTACTGCTGTTTTACAAATTATGTATGTACCTTACAGATAATTTTTTAGTATCTGCCATATGTACTTTTGGATATTCGATTTTTGCTTCCGTTTACATGTGTACAAGACCGGAAATATTATCATACATAACTGCCATAAGTGTTATATTTCTGCTTGAAAAATATGTCCGTACCGGCAGATATACATACCTTTGTATCATACCTTTGCTATCAGTACTGGAGATTAATCTTCACGCAGGTGTATGGTGGCTTTTATTTTTATTTATGCTTCCATTTATCTGCAGTTTTAACAAAATAAGTACATTCAAAGGAATGGACAATATCCAATTTAAAAAGTTTCCGATTATTTTGACAGCACTGACTTCTTTCACTGTGGGTTTTATTAATCCATATGGTTACAAATCTGTTTTTTATCTGCTGTTATCGGGCGGGGCTAAGAATAAAACAAGAATATCTGAACTGCAGCCAATGGTTTTTACTGACAGCTATGGAGTCATATGTTTTATTACTGTATTTATTGTTGTTGCTTTTATGATATGTACAAAAATACTGTCATTAAGATATTTTCTGTTGGCAGGAGGAACGCTGATTATGGGGATGATGGCCTATAGAAATTTTGCGTATGCCGGAATGGGACTTATGCTTTACCTGTCCGTCCTTATGTCAAATGCATTTAAGCCCGAAGCGTTTTGCCACATACATCAATTTTCTAAACGGCAGCAGATAATTATTAATCTAGCTATGCTTACTTATTGCATTGTAGAGATACTTCTGTCCGCTTTCTTTATAAGGAACGCAGACTCACAGCAGGAATTAAAGGATGCATATACCATTCTTGATTATCTTGATGCTAACTCAGGTGAAAACAGAAACCTGTGTACAGATTTTAATTACGGAGCTTTCTTCGAGTTTTATGGTTATAAATCATCAATTGATGCCAGAATGGAACTTTACACTAAGCGAATGAATAAAAAAGATGATTATTTTGACGAATTTATGGATTTTACTACAGGCGAAATCTACTATGATGATTATCTGACCCGGTACGATTTTGATTATATCGTTTTAAAAAATAAATTTATTATAAGTCTGTTAGAACATGACAACAGGTATGAATGTCTTGTTGATACCGATACTTACGATTTATGGATAAGGAAGTGATTACATGTTTGAAGATAAAAAAATTGCAGTTCTGCTTCCCTGTTATAACGAGGAGCAGGCAATAGAAAAAGTAGTGACAGACTTTAAACATATCCTTCCCACTGCTGATATTTATGTCTATGACAACAACAGCACTGACAGCTCTGCTTCATTGGCTGAAAAGGCCGGTGCGATTGTGGTATCAGAACCCGTACAGGGAAAAGGAAATGTAATCCGGAGCATGTTTTCAGATATAGACGCTGATATTTACATCATGGCAGATGCGGATGATACATATAATGCAGATGATGCTCCAAGGCTTATACAGGCTATTATGGACGGTTATGACATTGCTATCGGTGATAGGTTATCAACGAGTTATTATGAGGAAAATAAACGGCCTATGCATAACGCCGGTAATGATTTCATGCGAAGCTTCATAAACAGGCTCTTCCGAGGACACATCAATGACATACTTACCGGCTACAGGGCTTTTTCAAAGAGGTTTGTAAAGAATTTTCCTGTGTTATCATCAGGATTTGAAGTAGAAACAGAAATGAGCATATTCACGCTTAATAACAGGATAAAGTACAAAAATGTACCGACATTATACAAGGACAGGGCTACTGATAATCCTTCCAAGTTAAGGACTGTACCGGATGGCATTAAATGCATAAAGATGGCTCTTAACATGATAAGGATATACAGACCATTAATGTTTTACGGGATTATTGCTGTTATATTATGTATAGTTGCCACAGCATTCTTTATTCCAGTATTAAAAGCATATTATATTTATCATATTGTAAAAAAGTTTCCGACTCTTATTGTATGCTGTTTTACTTATCTTACAGCCATACAGTTGCTTGTACTGGGATTATTACTTAATGCGATTAATTACTTGCAAAAACAGATGTTTGAAAATTTATTCAAAAGATGAATTAAATACAGCCAAACCGAGTCGGATATTTTTTGCTAATATAAGAGCGTGCCTTATATACAATGTCATTAATTAAGGGGATTAAGTACAAAAACAAAATGGATGCCACCTGTGCAATACAGGATAGCATCCATTTTGTTTTTGCCTGAATTCTTTTGTTATTATAGTAATCTATATATTCTTCAACTGCTTTTGAGAATTCTTCAAAAGATGAATAGTCTTTCTCATAGCCATAATACATCTCATTTTTTATTCTTCCAAAGAATGTCTCCATTATACAATCCAATTATCATAGCAGTCTTGACTTTTCAAGAAAATACACCTATAATTACAATAAATAGAAACATATTGGGATGTAAATAATTGATAATTAATATCATCTTTAATTAATAGTTACATTTTGGAAATTTATCCTCGCTAAAATCTTAAGCAAGGTTTTAACGAGAAAATGGTGTGTCTGGAACTAGTCTTGACACACCATTTTTCATTTAATAGCCATAATTTGCAATGGCAAACCCTGTTGGACAATAATGCGTACCATGTTTCTTATCAATTTCTTTAAGATAATTTATGATATCTTCGTTTACATCAAACTATTATCCCTCCTCTATAAACCAATAATTTTTCGGTCTAGGTTCTGTAACTTTAATAATGCAGCCAAAATCTCCAGCTCGATAAACGCCTATAGACTTTGCTTTAATATCCATTACAAAACTGTCATCATCATATATCTTAAGCCAGTCTGAATAATCTGCGACTTTCTTGTAATGTGCGCCTATTTCAACGCCTTCTGGTATTATGTATGCGCTGTAATCTCCATCAGAGCCAAAAGCTAATAACATAGGCTCTACTCCATTATCATTACAACCAAGCAGAAGCAATGAAGCTATATCACTGCTTCCAATATTCCACTTTTGATAATCTTTATATGTCTTCATACATTTTCACCTTTCTAGCTCTTACAGATGTTTGAAAATTTATTTAAAAGATAATAACAAGACGATGGCAGCAGTATTTATGCATTAACCATCGTCCTGTTAAATTTCATTTATGAATGAATGTTCCTGAATCAGATCCGTTTTCTATAAACTCTGCATCTTCATAAACAGTTGTAATAGCATTTTCAATATCTTTTGAATAAGATTTTCTCTTATTTGTATTATACAGATTCAGCACAGTTGCAGCCAAAAGTGTCGCCCATAAAATAAATGCCAGACCTAATATAAGTACCTTATAATGCTTTATGATATCATACATTATAACTTTTCCTTTCTGAAGTTTTTTCTACTTGATTTTCTTCTACTTGGTTTTCTTGACACTCCCCATGTTTAAAGGCAGGGGAGTGTCAATTACAGTAAGATAAGCCTTAGTCTAATTCATGCCCCTCATAATCAGGATCAGTAATAACAGGAGTTGACTTTACTATATCAACCACCTTTTCTTTTTCCTTTATGTCACTCTTATTAACTCCATTTATAAGAGTTTCCGTTTCAATATAAGCCATATTTTCACCTTCTTTACCTTAGATTTTCTTAGTTGAAAGGAAGCCCTTCGTCATCTACTCCATCAGGAATAGCCATATATCCATCCCCTAACATCTGGCCTGGTTCTGGTCTTGATGGTGTGTTAGTTGCAGCAGATTTACTTTCTGCAAATTCCTGGTCTTCAACAACAACATCTGTTGTATAAATCTTCTGTCCATCTTTGTTAGTATAACTGCCTGTCTGGATTCTTCCTGCAACAACAATCTTGGTTCCCTGATGAAGATACTTCTCAGCAAATTCTGCTGACTTTCCGAATGTAACACAGCTGATAAAATCAGCAGACTGCTCATTATCACTGTTTCTTCCACGTCTTCTGTCTACAGCCAATGTATATCTGGCAACTGCCATAGAACCATCTACGTTCTGTGAATATCTTACATCCGGCTCTCTTGTTAATCTTCCCATTAAAATTACTCTGTTCATAGTTAGTTCCTTTCTATTTAAGTTTTCCTATATATACCAAGTAACAGACATATTTTTTTAAAAAAGTGGAGAAAGTTCAACTCTCTCCACTTAATGAAAATTATTTAATCGTAATATTTCCATTTTCATCTATGACATAAGTTCTGATTGAAACCGAATCATCGGTTATATGGCCAAAAACATAGCCATTTTTTTCTGTCATATTCACAGCTGCTCCAATCTGAGCTATTGCTTTCTTACTCCATACAGCATATAGCGTTACCGTTCCACCTGTAGCCAGATGCCTAACTGTCTCCGAACCTTCATACAAATGTCCCGAAGCATCTTCCTTTGTATTCCAGTATGAAAAGATATAACCTGGTCTGTATGGTACTGCAGATAATTTAACCGGATCTTCATATTTCACATTGATATCATTAATGGCGGTTCCGCCATCAGATTCGTAATGTATTGTATATGTATTTTCAGTCCAGTGTGCATACAGCGTTATGTCACCAATCCACTTGTATATATCACCAATCTTTATTTCCGTTCCACCATCTGCTTCGGTATACCATCCTTCAAATGTCCAGCCGGTAAGAATTGTCGTAGTTTTATCCGGCATATAAAGTATTTTACTGTTATATTCATATTCCCATGTATTTTGAGTATTAAGCTTTGGTGTAGATGAAGCTCTTGCAGGTTTGTTTAAGTTATAGGTTATCAGATATTTGTTGGCTTCAGCATATGCCGTATAAGTTTTATCGCCAGTTACTTCTATCTTCATGGATGGGGCTGTCAATGACCTATCCATATTCCAGTTGATAAAATGGTAACCTGCTTCTACTTCGGCAATAATCCATAATTCATAGCCATACCTATAAGTTCCTGTACCTTTAGTTGTAGTATGCTTATCTGCTCCGTTTACAGTTATCTTATACTGCTGTCTGTATACCTTAAGCTCTTTGACATTTGTTCCTGAAACTGTCCATCTTATATTACCTGCCTTATACCTTACATCTTCACTTCTGCTCCAGCTTACTGTCTGTCCATATCTGTATGCCTTATTTATTACTACCGTACCCGCATCAAAGCTTCCGTCCGGCTGTTCATAATAAACTGTAAGTTTCTGGTTAAATGTCTTTCGCATTGCTTTAAGATGTATTATTATATCTGAATCATACATTGTACCGCTTGTACTAATCTGCTGATAAGTATCATTTACATAGCCTGTATAACTGTACGGAGTGTTATATTCTAATATCTTATCCTGCCATAACCATTCACTTTCAAATGAACCGTCAGCATTTTCATTTGATACATATATCTTTAATTTATGTGTATGTATCTTCCACTGTGCATACAGAGTAATCACTGCACCATCTGCACTTGAAAGGTTCTCGATTGTCTGTCCGTCTGTATAAGCTGTACCTGTACCATCAGCCTTAGTATTCCACCCTGTAAAATCATAACCTGTATATTTATAAGTATTTGTTGTGAGCTTACGCTGTCTGTTATAATAAACGAACTGGTCTGCCATCTTCGTAACATCATTTGTAGCTTTTGATGGCTTATTAGGCTCATATTTAACAGTATACTGATTTATGCTTACATGTGGTGTTACTACTGTATCACCTGTTATTGTACCTTTAAACGTACCGGTATTATCAATAATGGTATATCCTGTCTTAGCTGTTGTAATTATTTCATATGTGCTTCCATAGTAAACCTTCTCATAAAAATCTGTTACTCCATTGCCTTTAGCATGGACGCTTCCGTTTACCTTTACAACTGCTGTTGCAAATGTATGGTTTACATCCTTGCCATTGATATCCTTTACTGTCTCAGTTAGGTCAGCAAAGTTCTCTGACACTCTCTGCTTTAAGTAACCGTTAAGATTAAGATAATACTGATTACGGCTGTAATAATAATTTACCACTGTAGTTCCATCTGCTTTTACTTTTACAGTCTGTACATCAGGATAAGTAAATCCGTTTCCAAGGCTTAATCTTTTTGCTGTAACTGAAGTATCCGTAAATCCTGACAACCTTTCTGTCTTTGTAGGTGTACCTTGATAATTACCATTTATATCCATTACATAATGATTAATGGTATATCCTACATCTGCCGCTGTCCAGTTAGCTTTATAGGATTTGTTTCCTGTACTGCCTTTATATATACTTACATTTTTCTGTGGTGTAGTACCATTGCTGCCTGTCCATCCTACAAATGTATATCCTATTTTAACAGGATTATTAAGTGTAAATGTTGGTGTTTCGATATTGTAACCTGTTGGATTACTTACTGCAACTGCACCACCATTCAGGTCATAACTGATTGTATAATTAATAGGTGTTGTCTTAGCTGTAAGTACCGTATCTTTATTAGGCATTGTATATACAAAACTTAAATCATCAGATACCTTAACATCTCCATTGTACCATCCCTTAAATACATAACCGGTATTAAGAACTGCACTTACCTGTACATTGCTTCCAATGTTTACAACAGCCTTATCAGGATGTGATGTTGCTTTTATTCCCACATCACCTGTTGTCTGTAAGTTGGCTGCTTTAGGAGCTTCCTTAGTCCACTTGGCTGTAAATGTCACTGTTGCTCCATCTTCAGCTGTCAGATTACTATAGTCTGTCCTTGTTTCACCAGTCCATGCACTTCCTGTATGTCCTGATGTAGTACTGTCATATCCCGTAATTGTCCATCCTGTAAATGTATAGCCTGTCTTTGTAGGATTGCTTATTGTAACTGTACTGTCATATTCGGCACTGTCTGGATGCAATACTCCATGTGTACCGCCATCTAAGTTATAGGAAATCTTATAATTAATAGCATTTGCTTTTGCTATAAGTGATAAATCAGTATTTCCAACTGTTACTCCTGTATTGCGGATATCTGAATAAATCTTACCGTCACTGTACCATGCATCAAATTTATAACCTTTCTTTACATCTGCTGAAATAGTATGTGTCGTATTCTTATATACTTCTCTTCCTGATGTACATTCTGTTCCATCAATATAAGTTTTACTTATGCCTTTTCCTGCTGATGTTCTTAAGGTTACTTTCGGAATCTCATCATAACAAGCTATAAATCTGGTATCTTTACCAAGACCTACATCATCTCCTGCATAATCAACATAATAATACTGGAAATGCATAACTTCATTATTAAGATAATATGAATCAGGTACTAAATACATGTATTCACCACCATATTCAGTTTTACCTTCCCTGCTTGCTTTAAGCCATTTAGCTACATCTCCACCATAATTATTCTTACAGTCAAGATAATTTTTATTATCATTTGACCAGTTTGCTGTCTGTAATTTAGCATCCTCTGTACGCCAGCCGATAAATGTATAGCCTTCCTTTGCAGGTGCTTCTGGAAGTGTAATATCATTACCATCCCATCTAGCATGTACTGTATGATTTCTGCCTAACGGATAGTTAATTAATCCTTTTCCGTTTGTATCATACCAGTAGCCTTTTTTAAGTGTAGTTGTGTCAATACTGACAACAGATATATCAGTCCACCAGTCACTTGTATCTCCACACGCTTCTATCTCAATCCAGTCCTTTATATAAATATAACTGTATCCTTCCGCTGATTTATCATATCCGCTGTATACTGTTGCATTATTATCTTCTGATTCTGCTTCTATCTGCCAGCTTTCGCCGTTATCCGAACCGCCCCTATATGAAACCATTACATAGCCTTCAAATCCATAACAGTCTAAACGAAAACGTGCAGATGAATAATCGCTGCTTCCTGCATATACTGTTGTTGTCAACTTTTTATCACTTGCATAAAATGGATATGTAGTTGTACCATCATAAGTTGCACCACCATCTATAGTTGTGTTTGTACTTCCTATGTCTCCCGGTCTGTAATTATTTTTAAAATCACTTGTAGTATTTGTATGAATCAGTCCTTCAGTGTCATTCCAGTATCCAAGGAATTTAAACTTATTGATTATATCAGAATGTACCTTAGTGTTACCGTCAAAGAATGTTGCTGTGTATTCTCTCTTTGGTATTGTTATGTCTGATATCTTCATTCCCTGATATACGGTTACTCTTTCAGTTCCTTTAGTTGTTGCATCATTCTGTTCAAGGTTAAGTTCCTTTTTGGCATCTTCACTAAGCTTTGAATGATATTTTATCTTTCTTGGTTTATATGCCGACCAGTTTGTATATGAACCGTTGCTGTCTCTTCCGTCATATGTATACCACTTATTATCTGTTCCTAATTCTTCTATGTAGTCAATTACATAGTTTTTCTTCAGCTTAGGATAGTCCTTGTAATATGTGTCCGTCTGTACTGTTTCAGTATGTGCTGAAGTTTCAAAGCCACTATCATATTCAAAGCTTAAGGTTGTTTCGGTTATTACCTTTACGCTCCTGTTTCCGTCCATTGTCCATGAATCTGAATATTCACTCTGATACTTTGTTTTTGGACTGAAATCTGTCCATATCTTACTGCCTTCCTGAAAACCTACCATGTTATAGCCGCTTTTTAGATGTGCCTTTGTGATAATTGTATCTCCTGTACCAAAATCATGTGACTGTCCTGCTGTTGTGTAATTATAATCAGAACTATAATTATCAACTGACACATAATCCACACCTGAATCCCAGCTTATTGTCATGCTGTTGGCATTTCTTTCCCAAGTGGCTGTAATAGTAACTTCATCAGGTGCATATGCTCCTACTTCAAATGCAGTATCACTGTCATATTCTTTTGTATCAGTATTAGTGTCCCACCCTGCAAATGTATAACCATCTCTTGTAGGTGTACTGATTACTACATAAGGAGTAATACCAACTGCATCTGCTCTTACTGTGAAAGTTCCTTCGCATGGAGTATCTGCTCCCCTGCCAATTACTGTATGTTCTGCTCCTTCTCTATCGAGAAATGTTTTACCAATTCCAAGTTTATCAACCCATTGACCCTCGCTATAACCACAGCCATCTCTGTCTACATTAGATTTATAGTAAATATCTTCACTGTCTCCACCATTCAAATCAATGGTAACAGTAATCGAATAATTATATTCATCTACAGCTTTAGCTGCCATAAGATTACTAAGTGGAATAGCTGTAATGAATGTAACAACCGTAAGTAACATTGCAAGATACCTTCTTAATACATTCTCTGGCTTTGCTTTTATGGCTCTTTTTAACATGTTATTTTTCTTTAATTTCAAGAATTTCATGCTATTTAATGGACCTGCCCTATCTCCCCCCACAGGGATTTTGTTGCTGTTTCTAAACATACTTAAGCTCCTTCCTGGCTAATATACCATATTATTTATGTAATAAAATCCATCAAAATAAATAAAAATTATAAACTATTTTTCTTAAAATAATGTAGACAAATTTGGAGTAAATTATCATTTAATTATTACACCTAATATATGACAGACAAAATAATTTATTTTTAGGCATAAAGAAAGAGACTATCTGAACTTAATCAGACAGTCTCACAAATCTTATTAATTATTAATATCTTGTAACATATGACGCTCTAACCATTCCACAATCATATTCGCCTATTGGAAGACTTACATATGCTGAAACTCTTTTTCCATTTACCTTTCTTTGACCACCATAATATGTATCCCTTACAATTCTTTCCGCCATTCCGCCAGTAGCATCTTCTGAGCATAATGTATAAACAATATATACCGGATAAGTTCCGTAAACACCATCACCGTCAACACCTGTATATTCGCCCTCAATTGGTGTATTAAGTGGATAAGGACATGGCTTAGATGGGTCAGAATCTTTATCAATTAAATCTTCATCACCTTTCATATGTCCACCATTCATATAGTCATCATAGAAGCTGTTTCCAGTATTAGATGAACCATTGTCTGTATTTCCAGTATCGTTATTATCTGAATTATCCGGCTCATTATAATCCGGTACTTCCGGCTGTGGCTCTGGTGCTGGCTTGCTGTAGTCCGGTGTGTTATCCGGTGCTGCTTCATTCCCCGTTCCTTCTGATACATTGCTGTCTGTATTTCCACCATCAGCTACAATTGTATCTCCCTTTGGTTCTTCCTTCGCTGCTATATCAGCCTTTGTCTCTTCTGTGCTTTCAGCTGCATCTTCTATCTTGGCACCTTCTGATACCTTTACTTCTGTACCATCTGTCTTTACAAGTGTAGAAGCATTCTTTACCTTGATGTCACTCACTGAAAGTTTCCCATTATCAATAGATGCCTTTCCTGTAAATACAGCTTTATTTCCATTGTTATCAATCACTTCTATAACAGCCTCGCCATTGTCACTTACTGTTGCATTGCCCTCAAGCTTGGTTGTCACACCATCTGCATCTGTGTAATCAAATACTACCTTGCTTGGCTTCTTAGTATTGTTCTTGTCTACTGTTGTAACCGCTTCTGCTGCAGCTGTTGTATTATTATCCTTTACGGTATTATTCTTCTTTCCACAGGCTGTCATTCCAAAGGCTAGTGTAAGGACTGCCATTGTGATTAACGATGTTTTGATTAGATTCTTTCTTATCATATATGTAACCTCATTTCTTTTTATAATTATACTATCTTTCTGTTGTTCATACTTTAAGTTAATTGACGAAGCTTGTCAATATCTTTCTAAGTTACGATGAACTACTCACGACCGACAACTGCCGGATGGAGCTTTCTTACTTATATCTCAATAATCACCTAACTTGTTCGCAGCATTATACATTTTAACAGCATTCTCGATACTTCTTACATTAATTCTGCAACAATTAACACTTTCGATCATCCTGATACTCGGCAGTAAATCCATATAGCGCATCTGCAGCGCACAGGTCGGATCCTTTGTTCGGACAATTCGGTAATCTTTTTCGATGTTCTTAATATAAGTATCGTTTTTCCCTTCTACTAAGAAAAATACTCTTTTTTCTTTGAACCTTCGGTCATGAAATTATAATCCTCTTTTCTATAAATTTCTAATGCTTATATATATGAAATTTGAGAATTTGGGACAAAAGTAAAAAATAATTACACGATGCTGCTGACTCGGATGTGTCTATTCCAACAGCTCGGTATTCTTTGCACGTTTTTTCGCAAGCAACTTTATGCTTGTTGAGTTGGAAATCGTGAATATAATACTCAGCAAAGCTGCAATCCCTAACAATAAGTTTGTTGTATCGCTTCTGCCATCTAATTCTTCCGAATCTGAATCTGGCTTTGAAATATTTTTGTCACTTATATCACTGATTACCCCATCTTTTATCGTTGATACAGCCATGTTTTCAAAATATATAGTAATTACACTATCTTTGACTGAATACGAGTATTCATTGCCTTGCGTTAAGAATGTACCGCTGTACCGTTGGTCTTCTATGATCCTGGCGTCAGAATATTGGTCCTGAATTGCTTCTTTTATGTTTTTCAATGAGTCATTCCTCATCTGATATTCTCCAAACAAACATAACAATGAACTTAATATCATTGTGATTACAATTTTAAACTCTAATTGTTTATTATTAGCTGATGTAAGTAAATGTACAACCAGTAATACACAACTTAATATCATTCCTACAAAGCCTATTATTGCCATAGGGACTGCCGAACTTGTCCCATATGCGGTATTAAATAAATCCATAATTTCTGTTTTCATAATACAAAATTCCTTTCCTTTTTTTAACAGCGGAAACACCTAATCTTTAGATTCGGTGTTAGCTGCTTTATGCAGTTGCCTAAGAGACTGCTATTTCCCGCCAGCTGCCACAATGTACCGTTTTTAAGATTTTACTTACCTGTACTGATTTGCCATTCTCAAGTAAAGCTGTTTTTCCACAGTTATTAATCCCCTTAACAATACATCTGCCATATTTCTTACTCCACACTAAATCTCCTAGTCTGTAGGAATAATGCTGACTCCGGATAGAATAGCATCCCTTTGTTACCTTCCAGCATCTTTTTTAAGTAATAAAAGACAGGATTCTTGTCATCCTTTAAATGTAATTAAGCCACTCTGGGTTAATCTCATAATCCGTATTTTTGATACCAAGTTTTCTTCTTATTCTTTTATGCTTTTTAACATTTTTAGCATAATATGTTCCGTTTGGATGTTTGAACCCTTTCTCAATATCCCAAAAACAACAAAATGTTGGTGAATATGCTTGCTCAACTATAAATCCACATCTGCTACAACTTCCATGTTGCTCTACTGTTCCCCATCCAAATTCAGAATAAGAACAATACTCAAATGTTTTTGTTTTACAGATAGGACATTTATCAAATTGATAACCCCATCTTGGTTTTCTTTGTTTCTTCATGGTATCATTCTCCTTCAAATTCATCCCAATTAATCAAAACATACTGCTTATAAGCTGGATAATATGTAGTCGTTCCTGTCTGATCTTTACACCATCCATCTAACAGATCTTGCAGACCACCAATATCACACTGTTCATAAGCATCTTCATGTAATTCTTGGCAAACATTGTCAACTACATTATCAGCGTCAATGTGAATCTTTTCTACACTGCACACCCATAATCTCTCAGGTCTTATGTATATTTCTTCGTCAGTATAATTTGCTGCATAATCATCAAAGAAATCATCAACAGTGCTGTAATACTCATCAAATTCCTCACAATAAAGCATTGTGTCTACGTCTTTTTCATCAACTGGAACAGCTTTAGAAACTTTTTCGTTCCACTTCCTTATTCTCTCTTCCTCATCGGCTTTCTTCTGACCTTCACAGTCACAATGCATATATCCTTGATTTTTATATGGCTGTCCACAATAAGGACACAACCTCTGTACACCATTGAAACAACTCTGACAAAATGAGAGTGCTTGATGCTTGTATGGGAAATGTTCTCGTTTATCAGCTTCAGAATCATCACCTTTGATGCCATAAATGTTATTCTCAATTTTCATTCCAAGACCATTGCAGATAGGGCAAATTCTTTCGTGTTCTGTTAAGTCTTTGACGAGAATTTTAGGAAATGATTTTTGAATTGCTTCGTAAAGATTTACTTCTTCTCTATGCGTTAAACTCATACTGTTATCCTCCTACGCTCCTGTGTTTGCTTTCAAAACACACTGTTTTTCATTCATATCAATTTCTGTAACAATAATCTCCTGACACTTTTTGAAATCATCTGAACTCAGTCTCGCTTTTCTTTCAGCATGTAATTCTTAACAACCTTTGTAGCAATATTCCTGCTGCCAAGTTCATTAAAAAAAGAGAAGTATCTTCGTTCAACCAGTCCCATGTTTTCAAATTCATAGGTTCATTAAAATCCACCATATTAATTACGGAAATTTTATCAAACTTGTCATCTATTTCTTTTTTCTTTTCAGATACTACTTCATCGATCATATCTTCTATACCCACCTCCCTTCATTTGGCTATTTCTTGTATATATGAAAATTGAGGATTTGGGACAGAAAAAATCTGAATTTTTTTGTCCTAAAATTTGGATAATCGTATATATGAATGCTGTAAACTAAATCAGAAAGGAAAACAGCATATGATTATTAGAATCAATCTCAAAAATTCATATTATATTCCTTATATTCAGAAATATCTGCTAAGATTCGATGTTAATTCTGTTACGGATATCATTCCCGGTAAAGACAGTAAGAATGAAACAGCGTTAAAGCAGTTTATAGAAACAAATGTTAAAAGAATTTCTATTATTAATAATGAACATCAATCAGATGAGGAATGCTTATGGCTAGAAGAACGAATAAGAAAATCTCTTTATTCATACCTTTTATCAATGCCAAATCTCGATGAAGAAGATGCTGAACTGACTGTAAAAATGATGGATATTTCATTTCCTAAGTATTTTGAAGACAAAGATGAGGACGGCTGTTGCTATTGGTTTTCGCACAGCAGGACTGTTGTGGTGCAGTAGAAAAAATATGAAAAAAATAAGGATTTGTGCCTGTAATATTGCATAAATAATATGTACATATATTTTTTCATTTTGGTTGTCCTAAATCCAGGAAAAACATATATATACATTGCGGAAAGGTAATAACACTTTTCCTGACTGCATGTATTTGAAAAAATAAAAAATGTTTGTCCTAAAATTTGGATAATCATATATATGTAAGCAGGACGAATTAAGAGCCATTGGATCATATGGTAGAGATGAAGGTTCGATTCCCGTCAGGCATAATCAGAATGCAGAGAGTGCGAGCTGACTGAACAAAAGGTTTATGTGTGAAAGATAAGAAAACCATGGATATCTTATCAAGTAATATATGAATAAACAGCACAAAATAACATTACGCATATGGGTAGATAATAGCAGGCTCTTTGAGAGGTGTGAAAAGTATGGTGTACAACACATGAAGTAGCCGAGTATATAATTATACTTTTGACCTGCCGCCCATTTGGTTCTCTAGCTCAGTTGGTTAGAGCATCCGGCTCATAACCGGACGGTCCTGGGTTCAAATCCCAGGGGAACCATTCCGCATCAATTGTATGGGTTTACGAGAAACCCAGTGTCGGATTGCAATGATGCGGATTTTCCTTCTCAATATTTGAGTATTTTAGGTACAGCATAAGTTTCATCGGTTGAACACGGTAATTTTGTCTGTTGGCGAGTATGGACAAATTGTCGAGGCAAGGGGTTCGACTCCCCTATGCGGTATTACTAACCTATCCATCAGGTTAGCAAATATATAATTAACATAAGGAGAGCATTTATGACAAAACCAGAATTAGTCAGTGCTATGTCAGAAAAGACTGGGGTATCAAAGAAAGATGCTGCTGCCAGTATAGATGCATTTGTAGAAATCATCTCTGATGTATTAAAGCATGGTGATAAGTTGCAGCTTGTCGGTTTCGGAACATTTGAAGTATCTGAAAGAGCTGCAAGAACAGGCAGAAATCCGCAGACAGGTGAAGATATCAAGATTCCTGCTGCTAAGATTCCTAAGTTTAAGGCTGGTGCAGCTTTAAAGAATGCTGTAAATTCAGGCAAGTAATTTTTATTTTTTGATCTGCAGGGCAGTCTATTGCTGCCCTTTTGACTCTTGCAAAGGAACACTGTCAGTTTTTTACTACCCATTTTTTCGGCACCAGGTTCGATTTCTGGAAGAGTCATTTTAGACAATAATATTATATTTCTGTCAGACTTACTTTTTGCCTCCGATATTTTTCCATTACCGGCTCTCCGGTCTGGTGGAGACATAAAGATGGATTCGACTCCCATCCGGAGAATTTCCAAAGAATTTTCATTAAAAATATCATAAAGGAGAATTAAATGGAATTAAAATCATTAAAGCCTTATGGGACAACAGGAGCTTTTATAGCTGGAAATATTATAGGTGCATTAAGCATTGCATGTATTGTTCCTGCAATAGTATTTCTCTTTAAATTTAAGGCTTTTTATTCAGCTATATTTATCGGTACTGCCGTTCTACTCTATCTTATATACAGATTCATTGATTTAAGATATGAATGGCATCAGGATGCAAAACTTAGCTGTACAGAATATGGCATAAGGTATGAATACAGAATGGTTACATTTAAAATGCCCGCCGTTTATGTCATAAAAGAAATTGAAAGGATAGAATCCAAGAAGAATATGCTTGTTGTCTACGGCAGAATTTCTTACAAAAACCCATCCGGAGCATATGCGGCTGTTATGGTTAAAAAATGTAAGATTGCAGGAAGATATGATAAAAATACATTCAAACATATACAGGAATACCTGATGCTCAATGTTCCTGCGGCACATTAATACTACTATCCCACTGGAGAACGGATCCGGTGGGATTTTTTGAAAATTAAGTTACCTCAATCTCTGAATCTTTAGATTCGGAGAGCGTCAAATTGACAGGGGAAGCAAATGGGTGTTAATATGATTATGTAAAAAGAGTGCTACCGATAGATGGTTAGCCGTTAAAAATGATTTGAAAAAATAATCGTCTCAGTTTTGCTGACCAGGGGCGGTTATTTTTTTGTGTTTTGTTTCCAATATATCCAAGTCCAAAGCAGGATAAGCCGAAGCTTAATACTGCAATAAGACTTTCTATAGTCAACATTGGCATCCCTCCTTACCTCCTTACTATGAAATTCTATATAAAATGGTATCTATGTAATGTTCTGATTGCGGCAGCAGGCATTATTTTCCGTACCCCCTCTTCTGCCACCACCCTCTTTCCCATCCAGATAATCCGTCAATGATAAAAAGCAGTTTTATGCAGATTTCTTGTATATATTATGTCCCAAATTTTAAGAAAACGGATATATATAGGTAAGAAAATAACAAAACAAATTGTAAGGCAGGTACTTGCATGGTAAAATATCATTTATTAAAATAACATTTATATTGGAGGGAAAAATATGGCGTGGTATTACAGGACATATGCTTGTGGACATGAAGGCAGGGAAAATGTAACAGGAAAAACAGAAGAAAGAATGTACAGAGTTGAAAAGCTTTTCAGCGGATTGTGTCCGGAGTGCAGAAAGCGGCAAAAGGAAGAAGAACATGCACAGGCAAATGAACAGGCAGAGATAAAATCACTTGAACACAGTTTCCCACAACTTTCAGGAAGCGAAAAACAGGTTGCATGGGCCAATACAATAAGAATGAAATTTTATGAAGACTGTATCAGCAGGCAGGATGATCCGGACAAAATCATAAATATTGAGACAGACGCAAAATTCTGGATAGATAACAGAAATAATCTTTGTCAGGATTTTATTGACAAATATATTGAAAAGAAACAGGAAGAACTTCAGCACAAAACTGCTGTAGAAAATGGTACTGTTGAACCGGCAGAGAAAAAGCATGACGGTGTTGTTGAGATATCAGAATACAACAGCTATGGAGTATATAAGGTAATACTCAAATACAAGAAAAATGATGACTTTAAGAATATTGTAAAAGCTCATGGTTATGTCTGGGATGATGGCGAATGGATCAAAAAGCTGACACGCTTCACAGGTGCGTATAAAGACAGGGCTGCAGAAATCGGTAATATTCTGCTTAAGAATGGATTTTCTATAAGCATAACGGACGAAAAAGTAAGGGATATGGCTGTTAATGGCAGCTACAAAGAAGAAGTAACAAGATGGATTACGGAAGGTGCAGAACCGTTTCATGTATATATCCGTCTAACAGGAAATGATGCTGTTTATAAAAAGGCTATGTCTATTACAGACGCAAAATATAGTAATTCCAAAGTGGAAGTTACAGGCTCGCACTATAGAGAAATAAGAAAGTTTGCTGAGGAAAACAGCTTCAAATTTACAGGCGAAGCAGACAGAATTCTGCAGAAATATGAGGAAAAAGATAAGAAAAAGGAACAGGCAAACACATAAGAATATACAAGCTCACCACTTCCCTGCTTTCCAATGCAGATAAGCAGAATTTCAGAAAAATTGACATATAATCATATTAGTGATAATATGATTATGTAAAAAGAGTGCTACCGATAGACGGTTAGCCCCTATGGTTGATTAAAATAACCGCCCATGTTTTGCAAGGACTGGGGCGGTTATTTTTTTTGCGTCTTGTTTCCGAATGTATATCCTATCTCAAAGCATGTCAGCCCAAAAGCTAACACTGCAATAAGACTTTCTATAGTCAACATTGGCATCCCTCCTTGAAATTCCATATGCAATGGTATCTATGTAATCAGAGGGAACACTGCCCCTCTGTTAAAAGGGGCTAACCGCCTACCGTTTAGTAGTAACACTCCATATATATTGTAACACATTATCTATATATTAACAACGCTAAATCCGCTTAAACACTGGGGAATACTTGGTATTTAATTTTCCTGTTTGCTTTCTACAAGATGTAGTAGATTTTTCAGCCATTCATTTTTTGTTATGTGAGAAATATCTTTATTTTTTACCGCATCATTTAAGTCCGTCATAGCTACAGATGGCACATAGAAATATAAAGCTTCAAGTACGCGTAAGTTTTTTGTTTCATCTGGCACAAAATAATCTTCGTCTTTTTCTTCCGGATTATCCATTATTAACAGCTGTTCGCCTGCATATATTTTTATTATTTCATTATTAGTAACATTACTATTCTGCCTCGTCTTTTCAACAATATATGTTGCAATATTTCTGTTTGCAATCATATGAGCTGTCGCCTGGATAAACAAGTTTTCGTCTTCGGGTATATATCTCTCAATTTCTGTTTCATCAGTAATTTCAATTTCCGGATTATGTTGTCTCACATATTCGCACTCAATGTCATCCCGTATTATATTAATGTTATATTTTTCTTTTTTAAAATCCTGAATATGAATCTCAGGGAATTTTTCTGTTTCATTACTATCATCTATCAGCATTAATCTGTAACTGTTAGCGTAGAGTTCATCGCCCCAATCAGTATATTCTTTCTCCTTAGGTACTATCTCCCAGTGCATGTTTCTGTGAGATAGGTTTATAACTTTTAACAATTCCACTTCCGTAAAAAATTCTTTTGTTAAATGTACCATAATGTGAACTACCCCTTTCTGCTTATTATAATAAATATAAGACACTTTAATTATAATCGCAAGCGTAAAAGAACACTTCTATTCTAATTTTTTGCAGATTTTACACACTCTGCAAGCACACATAATCTGTCTAATATTGCATTTACATCTTCTTTTGTTCGCCTGCGGTTCTGGATGCGCCGCTCTATGTCTTTATAAGTTCTGCAGTCAATTATATTTTCAAAATACATGGATTTAAGTCTTTTATATAATGCTGCATCATCCTTTTTCCGCTTTTGTTGTATAAAATACTGGTGTTCTTTGTTCTGGATAAAGAATGTACAAATATGCCCTTTATCTTTATGCAGACAATTGTGGGATTTGCAATATGCTGCACTGATATAACCTTTATGCGCATCACAATAACAGTAGCCTACCGGCTCTTTATCTGTAATTTTATTGTCTATGAGAGAATAATAACTCTTAGTGAAATCGATCATTTATACACCTTCTCTCCTGCTTTTATTTGATATATATACCAAGCAGAAAAGAAAAATTTAAACAAATCTGACTGCTTCCCCACTCCCCCCCCCAGACAAGTATCCCGTCCGATAATCCTTCAATGATGGAAACCTATCATGTATTCATATATAGGAGCTATATAGAGAAAATTATTCAAAAATTGCATACGATAAATTTGTCCCAAAATTATGTTTTTCGTATATATATTGGTATGAAGATGATAAATAAAAGATGTATTTGAGAAGGAAGCCCAGTAAAGATTATGGAAAAAAGAATTAAAGAAATATTGTACAACGCAATCAGTCTCTTAATAGATGAAACATTTGAACAGTATGATGATAGCGAGGAATGGTTCTCAATGTTACAGAACGAGTTAGGATGCACAAAAGAAGAATTAGAAGAATATGGAATATGCATAACAAAAGATGGTGGGTTAAGTAAGAATTTCTTTTAGATATAGTGAGGGTATAAAAGATGATAGTGGAAATAAAAAGAGACAAACATGATGTAGTTGTAACAGACAACGGAACTGAAGTATTCAGGAGAGCCGCAACAAAACAAACTATGGCAATAGCAAACGCTATATATTTTGCGCATAAATATGCAAATGCGAAGCAGGAGGTGATTATATGCTAAAGGTAATAAATATTGAATGGGATACGGATAACGATCGTAACTTACAAAATGCTTTCCCAAAAGAAATAGACATCCCGGAGAGTATTAATACAATGGATGATATTTCAAAGTATATATCTGATGAGACAAGTTTCTGTAATTTCGGATTCGATATGGTATAAGAAAAGGGGATTGATGATATGTTTCCAACTATAACAAGCGAAAAGCAAAAGAAATTTGAAGAAAATTGTATGAAAAATAACATTGCAAGTGATGAAAGTAAATGTAATGTACCTTGTATATGTGGATATTATGGCAGAGCTTGTAGACAGATGAATGACAAGGCAGATAGATTTCTTTGCACAGGATGTGCATTAGCTGAATATATCAAAAGGAACTAAGATTTACATGTAAATACGTGTTTCATAGGAAGCGAGGTAAATAGTCATGGTAATGCCAAAGTTAAGAAATCTATATTACGTTGTAGATGTAAACGAAGATTGGTTTATAAAAGGAATGCTGAATGATTACGAAGAATCATTTACAGGGGAAATTGATGCAGCGTTCAAAACATATAGCAAAGAAAAAGCATTTCATGTATCTGATAAATGTAATGATAAAGGGATGAATACAAAAGTGGTTATTATTTCATGGAAAGCTACATTGTGGAATGCAAATGTAACAAGGTAACTCATTGAAACTAAGATTTGCATGTAAATATGTGTTTTAAAGGAAGATTAGAGGTAATTATGAGTCAAAGCAATTACGAAAAATATGCAGTGGTTAAGCAACAGGAATTATTACATAAGGAGAGAAATTTACAGCAAGCTATTAGTTGTCTTAGAGACAGAAGAAAATTTGCATCGTTGCAATCTATTGATAGTGCAATAGATTTTGTTGCTGATTTATATGATTTATCTATTGATGAAGTTAAAAGAGCAATGGACGGAGAAGAATATTGGTGTGTATAAAACTTATAACCAAAAGAAACTAAGATTTACAAAGATTGGAGTAATTAAAATGATAACAGAAAATGTACGGAAACAGTTAGCAGATTATAGAAAGCATGGTAAAAAGTTAAAATATCTCATCAATTATCTTATGGGATTAATTGATGATGAGGATGATTTTGAAAATATCATCATAAGGGAAATGAAAGCACTTGCATTTAATGAAGATGAGATTGTTGAATGTTTGGAGTATCATTTTGGGTTTGACATGAGCTGGCATCCAATGAGTGTGAATTATAAGAAGGAGTGATTAATATGTGTATGTACTGTGAAAGAAGAACAGATGTAAAATTTGGATGGGAACAACCTAAATTACCATATCATAACAATATGCCATTCGGCAGCGATTTGAACGGAAATGTTTTGGAAAATGATAAATGGGATGGTGTGATTCACGATTACCAAACAGCTACCCCAGAGTTGATTTTAACTTGTAATGGATATTTTGGTGGAAATGGTGTTGGAACAATTCACATTCCTATTAAGTATTGTCCTGAATGTGGAAGAAAATTAGGTAAAGAAAAATAGAATAAAACTAAGATTTACAAGGAAGAAGGGTTATAGATAAGATTATTAATATTAACAAAAGCGTTCCAGTCGGATACTACAGCTCTGTTCTTAATACAGAATATACTGGCAGCTGTCCTGTTCTGATGTGAATGAACACTTCCGTGTTTTCCCTATACCGCAAATATACCCCAAATGATACTCTAATCGCGCTTTACAATTCTGTATTCCAGTCAGGAATATTGTAAATATCCAGTATTAGCCCGCTCTGCTGCCATAACTATTTCACTTCCGTTCCCAAATCGGATACTTTAATTTTGGTTTCTATGCTGAATATTGGCAGCAGACCTGTTCTGCTATGGATATTTTTCATTCTTCTTCTCACATCATACCGCAAATGCATATCTATTGACACGGATTGAAACTCCGTTCTCCTGCAGGATCATATAACCGTCACTCTCGAAATTTTTTCGGTGGCACGATTCGTCAATTATTACTGCTGCCAAAATATCCGCAAATATACCTTAAACGATACCCTAGGCGCACCTGCAAGTCCATATTCCAATCAGGAATATTTTATACCACTTCGGAATAAGTCTGTTCTGCTGCCATATCCCACTCAGAATTTGTTTGGTAATTTGGTGGTGTGATTCGTCAATTATTACTGCTGTTAAAATATCCGCAAATATACCTTAAACGATACCCTAAAAGCACCCCAGCCCTGTTCCTCAGCCGGATAACTTCAGCTCCGTTCTTCATACAGGATGTACTGGCAGCAGACCTGTTCTGGCGTGAACACTTCTGTATTTCCCCCCCTATACCGCAAATGCACCCCTAAGGCACCCTTTTATACCATAACCGTCTGCAGATTACAGCAGCCATGTTACAGGAACATTAACAGTTTTCTTCTGGTATCTGCTGCCATATCCATCCGTTTTGTCCCGTTTTGCCCCATTTTGTCCTACCTAGACTGGCGGTGGATAGTGTATATTACAATTCTGATTTATTTTCATCGCACAACCAATACCGTAATCTATTACTGTATACTATTATTATGATATACTTTCCTTTTTCTTTTGCACCACTTGTATATCACAATACAGATATACATTACTTCATCCCTTGTCTTTACTGTATATTACTATTATGATATACAGATTTGTTCCGCAAAATAATTCTGTATAGCACTATTATGATATACGTGTTTCCCAACATAATAGCATTTTGTATATCACAATACTGATATACTCGAACTCATATGGCAGCAGAATTGTATACTTCTATTATGATATACTTTTTCGTTCCCTTTCTTTTATTCTGTATATCACAATACTGATACCATATTTCATCTCACAACCCAAAATGTATATCACAACTCTGATATCAGATTTTCTCCCACTATCTCTCCTGTTCTTAAAAATTTCCGCTGTTCCGCTTGTGAGACAATTCTTTTTTACTCTCTTTTGTTGTGAGACGGCTCTATTACTCGGTTTTGGTTGTGAGACGACCCCGTTCCTACGGTTTCGCTCTCCATTCCACTATACCTGACACTTTCGGTTGTGATGCGGTTTTACAACACCCAGTTCTGGTTGGGAATATCCCTTTTATTCCCCTTTTGCACCCCTTTCGTATCCCTTACAGTACTGGTATTTAAGTCTTACTAACGCTTTTATTGTGGGATTATTGTATTAAATTAACATACAGTACAAGTCCGCTACCCACTCCGTCCTGTCAGTTTTCTTTTACCTTTACAATCCGTTTTGCATCCGGTTCCGACCGACTTTTCCTATCTCTTTCAGACTGGCAGCAGGCTTATTTCCATTAAACCAATTTTATACTCCTATCAGTACTGGTTCAGCCCCTTTTTATACATCTTTTACACCCCTACAGTAACTTTAGGGGCTGTTTTACTAACTTTTGGTCTGAATTTGGTAACTTTTATTATTGTTTTGGTGTAGTAACGGTATTGTAAGCGATTAACTTTTGAAAGTTAATGTTAACTTCTGAAAGTTTTTAATGATATTGTTGATATAGTGAGTGAATATACACTTATCTATGAAACACAGCGGACCTTTGGTGTATTATAATACGGCATTATTTTATTTTTGAGACAGCTATACAACAGTATATGATTCCTGGCATACAGTAAGCTCTGTTTCGTCAACAAAAAAAAAGAACCATACACAGCCGTATAAGCTGTATACAGTTCTTATTATTTATGCCGCTGTCTGAGAATATTCCTTAAAGCGGCTTATAATATACATTGCAAACGGTATAAGTCCATATCCGCCTGCAATATGCACTCCTATCACAGATGCAATAAATGTTACCATAACCAGTCCGTAGAATATACCAAACGGCACTGCTTTGAATTTACTGCTCTGATATCCGTAATCGATTCTTGTCAGATATACTGGCGCATCAATCTTTACTGCCCTTGTATGAAGATGCATTCTTCTCATATATCTGTCGTCTGACTTAAGCTTGAGGAATGTCCTTGCAAATACCTTTCTGATTATATACAGCAAAAGAATCACTGCAAAAGAAAATACATATGCTTTGACCTTTGGAATGGCGTATATATCGCTCCACCATAGTTTAAAATCGTTCATCATTAACTGCCACTGGTATAATACATTATCTGACATAGCATCCATAATATGCCTCTTTCTGAAAGCCTTTCTACTTTCCTTTTTTCTTATATATACCAAGGTTTTGTCTGATTTTTGAATTATTGGGGACACAAAAAAGCTCTGTATGCGCAGAGCCTTTTCGTGGATATTACAGTATTCTAATTTTTTAGCAGATTTGCATACTCCCACAGGTTCTGTAGTTCGTATGTACTTATTATCTGTGAACTCTCACTTAAGAAAGGACTGATGTCGGCTTCCTGTGGTCTGCCATATGCATCCACATAAAACGGTGCAAAAATCACCAGTTTGTGTCTTGCTCTTGTAATTGCAACATAAAATAATCTTCTCTGCTCCTCTATTTCATCCTCATCACACCATGGATTAGGAAATGTCTTGTCGGTACAGTTAAGAATATATACCCTGTCCCACTCCAGTCCCTTTGCAGAGTGGATTGTAGAAAGCACTATGGCATCATCCGTTTCATTCATGTTAATACCATCCAGAGTCATTGCATAGACAAATTCCTCTGCTGTATAGTATCCCTTTATCATTTCGTAGAAAATGGCAAATTCTTTCTTGTTATCCTTATTCTTTTCAATCAGTGCTTCCTTGTCTGTGGCTTTAATATTGCTTGTCTCATACAGTATAAACATCTGACGAAAATAGAAATCATCAATCATATGTATCTGGTCCACAAGCGGTTCATCTTTAATTTTTCTTATGAAGTTACAGAAATTTTCCAAGTCATTGTAATATCTTTTCTTCTTATTTTCGTCTGACAGCAGCCATTCCATTCCATATGCAACTACTCCATCCGAAAGTCTCTTGGCATTGACTGAGCCAATATTTCTGATTATTTTAATAATACGATTAAATGAAAGTTCATCTCTCTGGTTGTTTGCAAACTTAAGGAGTGCTAAAACATCCCTTACATAATCCTTATCCATAAACTTAGGACCACCATGTTTTACATATGGTATTCCTGCCTTGTTAAGCTTTGCTTCCAACAGATATGATTCCCTTCCGGTCTTGAAAAGTATAGCAAATTCACGCAGAGGCTTTTTCTCTGACTGATATTTCACGATTTCGTCATATATGTAATCAATATCATCTGATGATGAATAGTGTCTTATTATGTCCGGCTTGTAATGCTCCGCAAACTGTGCTGTCAGGTTTTTCTCAAACTTCTCCTTGCCGGATAATATTACTGCATTTGCTGTGTCAAGAATCTCCTGATTTGATCTGTAATTCTGATTCAGGATTATGATTTTGGTATCCTTGTACAGATTCCTGAAATTAAGAATATTCTTAAAATTAGCTCCTCTGAATCTGTATATGCTTTGAAAGTCATCACCTACCACACATATATTGTTATGTGTTTCGTCAGTGATGAGCTTAAGCATTTCCAACTGAAGCTCATTAGTGTCCTGGTACTCATCTACCATGATATATTTGTAAACCTGTTTTACCTTATCCTGTACACTTTTATTGTTTTTTAGCATCTCATTACACATAACAAGCAAATCATCATAAGTAAAATACATATGTGACTGCTTATACTTTTTCCATGCTTCAACCAGCTCTTCACATATGTCGGCGTGCATCATTAATTTTGAATCTTCCATTAATACATCCCTGAAGTATCGCCCGGTATTGACTGATAAAGAATATGCTCCAAGTATTTTTTTGTATGGCGGAATGGTTTCGTCCTTATATAGCTCATACCTTTCTGTATCATTGTTTTTCAGATACTCATACATGTTATTCTTTGCTACATCCATGGCATCTGCAGAATCGTTTTCAGACAGGATTGTAAAGTCTCCTATTCCTGCCATGGAACCATATTCTTTCAGGAGTTTTACGCAAAATGAATGAAAAGTACACGCCGTCAGGTCATTACTTATCCCCGGTAATTCCCTTTCTGCTCTCATTTTCATCTCATCTGCCGCCTTGTTAGTAAATGTAAGCATAAGTACATTGTTCATATTGATACCATGTTTGTACATGTTTACAATACGGCTTATAAGACTGTGAGTTTTCCCTGAACCAGCTCCGGCTATGATTAACACCGGACCATTGATTGTATTTACAGCTTCCTGCTGTGCTTCATTTAACATACAAATAAGTCCTTTCTGTTTTTATATATATACCAAGATGCAATTCATTTTTTAGATGCAAAAAGACAGTGGATAACGCGCATATACGCTACCACTGTCTCTTTCACCAATCATAATTCTTCTTCTCAATTTCTCAATGATATTCCGTTTACCTCTACATTATCATTGAGCTGAATTACAAGACACTGTCTGCCGTCAATAACCTGAGTGCTTACAATGTCAGTCTTATCTGAATTAATCTTAATTACAACATCTGGCGTCTTTACTTCAAATTTCTTTCCAGATGAAACATTTGATGCCGCGAGCTTTTCATCTCCGGCGGCCATCTCGAAATGTTCTTCAAAATTGCCAAGTCTCTCTTCCTTAACCCCGCTCTTTTCAAGCAGATCTTTCATCTCTGTCTTATCAAGCATAACCGGTGCCGGATTTTCCTGCTTCTTCTCTTCTATAATCTGCTCAAGATTTTCATGGATATTTTTCACAACTTCAAAGTCAGCATCTTCACCAAGCGTCTCACTTATAAGTGATGTAAATATTTCCTTCTGCTGCTTGGCCGGAAGCGGAATAGCACAATCAAGCAGACAGTCAATAAGCCCGTCCTCAAATTTGCTTATATCCTTTGTATAGAAAAGCGTCATATCCTTATCTGAACTTCTATTATTGAATGCCGGGAACAGAAAACCAACATCCGGAACATCTACCATATGAGCTGGTTTCTTGTCATGGAAATTGTTATCTTCCTCATCATATCCAAGTCCCGGCTTGGAAAGGTTAATATGACATACACAGCACAAAATATAGTCGTAAACATCATCAGATGCATCTTCCAAACCAATATTATCAGCTGTAATTCCAGGAATATCATACACCTGATTAATAAGAAGAATCAGATAATTACCAACATAACTGTAATTATTGATAATCCTATCATAGAACTCATCAAGAAGTCTGTCATCTTTAAGACCGCTGTCTCTTAAGTTCATTAAAAATGTTCTTGCACCCTCATCACCGTACGCATCAACATTAAACTTCATATCAACAAGGTTCTTTCCTGGTGTTCCTGAAAGAGTCTTCTTAAATATATCAAAATACTTATGCTTCTCCTCTTCAGGAAGATTAAGAAAATTCTCATTAAACTGTGTTATCTTATTTCGCTCACCATCAACATAGCATCCGCATAACCTTAATATTCCACAGTCCTCCAATGTATATTGTGATTTAATTTCATTAACGTCTTTTTTTGTCATGCCATAGGCCTCCTTCGTTTCTTATTTTCTTATATATACCATCCATTTGGTCATTTTTTCTTAATATTCTGAAATTTTCTAACCAATCTGCACGCCAGCAGGCGGCAGCTTATCGCTTAAACTTAGTGAATCATTTTCCCGTTAAGTCCTGAATTATATTCATCAATTTTTCTGCATTTATGTGATGGACATTATTTTCCTTATCAGATTCTTTCTCCTTGTTTCTGTTCTTTTTTCGGTATATGCTTCGTATTTTTATTTTCAGATGCATTACCTTGGCTTCTATTTCATCCGCAGAATATTCCGTACATAATCGTTCATTTACTATTTCTGGTTTGCTTATGTATCCATCATAGATACACAGAAGCAGTTCCTTTTCTTCATCACTGAAGTTTTTTATAATATCCCCAAGTTCTTCCATACTTAAATTTATCATTGATGCCTTTTCAGGATTTATTCCGCCTGCCGGAGTTATTACCGTATCATCAAGTGATATAATATTACTCTTATTTAAAATATCTATAGCAGACCTGATTTCGTATTCTGACATATTAAGCTTTTCCGTAAGCTGCGGTGCTATGTCCTTGAGCTGATCCAAATGGGATAAGTACTGAGGAAAATTCTTTCTTACACAGTTTTTTATTTTGTTTATATTCATGCCTATATAATAGCTTTGCACAGAATTTTCATTAAGGTACTTAATTATATATTGGTTCATGTATTTTTCCATGTAACTCCAATAATTTGCCCCACTATTGATTTTATATTTACAGGTTTTTTCCATTATTGCAATAATAGCTACATTAATAAGCTCTTCGAAATCATCACACCAATCCCAGTCTTCTCCAACAATTTTATATATCAGGCGATAATTCAATTCGACTATACCCGATACAATTTTTCTCCTTGCTTCTTCATCTTCTGTTGCAAAATATTCTTTTAAGAGTATATCTGTTTCATATTTAAAATTTGTAGTATCCATAAAATTTTTCTCCTGTCTTTTTACCCTGCAAAAATTCTTTCCAGTTTCTTATTTCTCCCAAGCTCTTTTAAAATATTCGTAATTGTCGCACAGTAATATTTACTTGTATGATTTTCGCCAAGGTATAAATTAAGTGCATCAGTTGTAGTCATTTTTTTCTTCATCTCCTGTATTTCAGGAAAAAATCCCATATCATATTTAGCATCCAGAATTGCAAGCTTTCTTGGGGTTAATATACGTTTTACAATATCCCTGATTTCAGCACTCGTAACATTTGATATTGCAATTTCCTCTGTAAACTCTGATAATTCTGTAATATTACCTTCATCTTCCTGCGAAAAATCATATACGACATATTGAAGAGCCATGGTATAATAAGTATTTTTTATGCGCTGTTCACTCCACCCCAGCTCTTCCATCAGCTGCGGAATATGTATCATTACATCATCCTCATCAATATTGAGTTTCTTGATGCAATTCTTCAACACGCTTATGCTTTGCTGTGAAGCTGCTTTTATTCCCTTTTCTTTTCTAAAATACTCATATACAGCATTATTAAAGAAAAACTTGGCATAGGTCGAATACAGGCTGATATCATTAATAATGTATGTATTCATGGCTTTCATAAAAGCTATGGTGCATTCACTTATAAGCTCCTGCACAACCTCTGTACCAAAAGATGAAAACCTTTTTACGACATAACCTTCAATATAGGAGATGTTCTCTTCTGCAATTTCTGCAATTATTTTGTTCCTTTCTTCTTCATTTGCTTCATCTCTTTTTTGCAGCAAAAAAATAGTCCGCTGTCTTACTTCATTTTTTATTGCTTCTGTCATTTTTCCCTCCTAAAAAGTAACCCTTTTGTACAGAAAACCTATACAATAAGTAATTGCCATTTTTTGGAAAGGAATTTTCCGTAAATGTATATACATTTACATAAAAGCATAAAAAAATAACCCTTCCCATTTTCAGGAAAAGAGTTATTTTCTATAAATGTTGTTGTAAATTCACCATTAAAATGTCTTATATATCCAAAGTGAACTACCACCCACCTAAAGGTAGGTGGCTTCTAAAAGGTGCTTACGCACCTTCATTTAAGAAGTTTGATGTTTAAGTTTCTACCTGACAATTCAGGCAATCCTTATTCTTACAGGCGTGTCCACTTCGCCTCTACCGTATAGGATTTTTAAATCCACAACGTTACTTTTATGCATGATATTTAATGCTCCATTAACATCTGCATTAAATATTTTTCCACCTGCTGTTCTGTAAAGACCTCTATGTATTCTGTTACCGCTAAATTGATATTCTTTAGGATTATCAGCATTGTAAATTGGAATAGCATCCTTATCCCAAAATGATGCTTTTGATGTATAAGACTCTTCTTGTTTTACAAAAGCAATACTATTCAATTTGCAAAGATATTCGAGTTTGCTTCGTAACTGACCATAAGGAATATTCACAAAGTTCTGATTATTTTTCTTACCGATATTACTACCACGTTGAAATGTTTCATTGTAGCCAACGACAAGAGTACCTATGTCATTAGCAATGCAATAGTCTATGACCTTACGAGCAGCTTTGTTCATATAATCATTGACTTTGTTGTTACGGTCACGAGCAATCGTTTTTTGTCTGTCCGTGGTCTTTTTGCCAAAATGCTGTTTGTCTTTTATAGACTGCAAACGGGCATTTTCTTTATTAAACCACTGATTAATGGACTTCAGCCTTCTTCCATCAATGATGAATGATTTTCCTTTGCTTGATACTGCTGTTACAAGATTATTTATACCCAAATCCAAAGCAAGTGCATTGTTAGTATTGAGATTTCTTTGAACACATTCGGCTTCATAGATGTACTGGATTTCAAAGAACCTTGCATTAGCTTTAGGTATGATACGAATTTCTTTAACTTTTTTATCAAATAATATAGGTGGCATCTTTATCTCAACAGATTTATGTGTTTTCTTATAACTATTAGAAAACGGAAGTATTAACTTATTTCCATTAAGTCTTACAAAACCTATCACCAGTGTTGTATATCCATCTTTTGGAAGATAACGGGGTAATTTACAATCCTTAAAAGAATATTTACCCTGTTTTGCAAGTTTTAGTAAACTAAAGAATGACTTAAAAGAGCCATCAACCTCTTTAAGAATCTGTTGTGCCATATTTGAATTAAGAGCCTTGTAGTTAGAACTGTTTTTCAGTAGAACATAGTTCTTCTCATACTTCAAGAACTCGCCTTCATTAAAGTAATACTGACGCACATTGAATATTGCTTCATTGGTAAGGCTTTTGGCAGTATGGCACAATTCTTTTATGGAATTGTAGTCTTCTTTAGACAGATGTTTAATTTGTTGTTTTACTGTAAGATACATAGCAATTTTCTCCTTTCTATAGATTTAGGAAGTATTATCCTATACATTTATTATAGCATATATTTTACCAATCTAATGGTATTCTAGTAAAATATATGTTTTTGAAAATCGAACGCCATTCATCCCACGACCTAAAGGTCATGGGTTTTCTGGCTGAAATATTATAAAAAACTGGTACTAATCTGTAAAGAAAAGTACCAGTTTCTGTATTTTGGGTGGCAATATTATATTTGAGTGAATTTGGCAATTATTTCTGATCTAATCCTTGCACCTTTCGTATTAAGATGTATAGAACTTCTAAGTCGTCATCGCATTCTGCTAATGGATGAAAATAATCTCCTGCTGGTTTCATGTAATTTCTGCAATAAAAAGCCTTAGCTCTTGGTAATGTATGTAAGTAAATAGCCTTTATTCCCATTGTATTTCTAGCCATTTCATCAATTATACCTATTATTGCTTCAAAAATCCATGCAGCGATTGGTTTGTCTTCATTACCTTCTTTATAAAACACATTTTGATATTTTACATCGACACCAAACATTGTTATTTTAATTGCAGAAATTCCACATAATATATCAGTTGTGTAGCCGTTTCCTTCATCATCCACATCTCTGAAATAGTAAGGTAATGAAGAAGCCGCTAAAGAAAAGTATGCTACAATTTCTTTCTCTTTAGTATTATCAGTGTGTGTTACTAAATATGTTACAGCATCTCCTGTTTCCATATCCGAAAACACTTCATCTGAATAAAGATATTCTCCAATTGCTTTTTCTGGGTAGTTCGTTCCAGTACAAAATGTCTTAAGGAATTTTTTATCAGACTTTGATAAAACATTAATGTTAAAATTAAAATCTTGAATATATTGTCTTTCTTTCATTATTTTGTACGGTTAAACTTATTGAGTGTTTTAGCGCATTTTTTCAATGACTCGTCCGTTAATCTGGTTTTATTGGACAATCTGATAAATGAATCACTCTTTTCAGCTGGGATAACTGGTAATTCAATTTTTATAGGTAGAGTATTTCTTTTTATCATACTAATCGCCTCCATATAAGCCTTCCTCCTTTCCCTTTAATGATTCTCTATATCAACAGGGAAAGTGCCACCACAGCAATCCCTGAAATTTTAATGTAACAGGAATTGCTCCTATTTTATTGTTTCTCCATTTTACATAATCATACACAATAACATATGCAAGTTAAAAATCTCTGTCTCCTTTGTTAATGCCATTATATATATTATGACAGAAAAATAAATACTTTATTCTTATCTTAAGTATATAGTAATCATTTCTGATAATCAAGATTATTGCTTAATTTTTTCTCATGGCACAGCCTTGTTGTTGTGCAGATTTTAGCGTAAAAAAATACCTACCGCAATCACTACGATAGGTATTTTTTGCTTTTATTCTGTTTTTTCTACCAGTTCTAAACGGTCATACAGCATATCTTCTACTTTTTTCAGCTGCCTTTTAGAATATTCATTTTTCGTGACTGCATGATATTCCGCTATATACACAATAAACTCAAATGTCTCTTCAAAATAGTCAGACATATAATCAAGGTCATAATCTGACGGAATGTATGTACAGAGCGGAAGCTGTTTTAGTATGTCACAGACCTTGTAATACTCATCATATGTTTTTTTCATATTTCCCCTGACTTTCATTTACTTGATAAGCTCCCATGTTGAGGCTTCGCCGCCATCTGTTATTGTAACATCACCGCCTCCGCTCATTGAAAATGAATAAGGCTGGATTTCATCCTGCATCCAGTAACTGTCCGTATATTTCCTGTCTGACGTTTTTTCGTAGTAGCTGGCATAGGATAACAATGCTCTCTTTGTTTCTTTTACATACACATACATTTCACAGTACCACTGCTCATATGTATAAAACCATGCATCGTGTTCTGAATACCATGTAACCGTATAATCTCCATCCGGCAGCCCTGAAAATGTTATCCTTGGTGTTCCATTTATATCTTTCAATACCAGGGTTTCTGCTGTTATCAGTTCCCCTGTTCTGGTGTTCGTCAGCTCGGCTACAAAACGACCTGTTCTTGCTCCTACCTGTGTCTGGTCGCGTATTACTTTCGTAAGGGCATTTGATGAATCAACCTCTATTGTCTTCTCTGTTTCTTTCAGATAGTCGCTGAATTCATTAATTGTGTATGTACATCCGTCATGTCTGGTTTCATCATACCACGGATGGTACACATTAATGCTTCCTCCTTCATCAAATGCTCTCCTGTATGAATCAGAGTTAATGTAATGATTCACCGATAATTTGCCCTCTATAGGAAGAAATATCTGATATGCCTGTTCCGAATAATTTTCCCATGAATGTGACAGATCTACTATCGAAATTGTGTCATTATAACGGTTTGTCTGAGATCTGGTATAATCCCCATCATCACGCTCATAATTTACCGGATCAGTTACCGAAACACCCCATTCCTCAACATCGAACTGCCAGCTTCCGTCTTCCAGACGGGGTTCATTAAATTCATAATGCTCCTGTCTTACATGAGTATCGTGGTATACGCCACCCGGAAGATAATCTTCTTTTGAATCACTCTTAGAGATGCACTCGCTTATAAGATCTCTTAACCAGCTGTCGTAATCATCAAGATCCACATTGCTGTAATAGTCGTCCGTGGACGAGCCTCCGCCTGCTACATTGTCGGCAGAGATGATTTCATTACCACCAGATTTCGCCCATGCTTGTACAGTACTGCCTAATACCATCACTGTAGTCATGGCAGCTCCTGTCAAGCGAAATAAATTTTTCCTGAATATTCGTTTCTTCATATAAGTATATCCTTTCTGATTTTATATATTTTATCTATGCAAGGTAAAATATCTGTCTATTTTATTTATGCAATAAATACACGGAAAATCGTTAAAAAAATGAAGAAATTTAAAAAACCGCCCTGTTTCTGACAGAACGGTTTAGAATATATATATAATGAAGAAAAATGAGAATTAACTTTAAAAATCAGGAGGCTACAACTCCTGAAAAAAATATTTAGCTTTGTTATCTAGCAATAAGGTCTCCATCAAAATTAACAACATCTTTATTGTTATCAGCATCCTTATTATATGATGACATAGTAAATTTCATTGTAACAAGGTCATTATCAGTAGTAAAGACATACTCAGCTGACATAATCTTACCGCCAGTTGGTTCTTCTTCAGTGCCATCCTGTACCTTGCCCTTATCTCCCTGCACAAACTTAGGAACATAAAGATCAACAAACTGTACTGAACCTATCATCTCTGAAACTGTACCATCAGTAAGTTCAACACCTGCAAAGTAGATTAATCTGTTCTTTTCTGTTGAGAAATCTATCGGATAGACTTCACATACCGACTTAATACCTGCATTACCGTCATTATACTTTGATGTTGTAAATACATTCTTATAATCTACCCCATTGCTGGTAAATGCGTTCTTTACAGTAGAGATTGCAGCAATCTTAGCCACCTGATAATACTGCTCATAATCACTCAAGTCTTCCTTAAGCTGTTCAGCAGCAGCAGTAAACACTACTCTGTCCTTCATGTATTCATCAGCATACTTAAGTGTCTTGTAATCAGTGAACTTGTAATTGGCAAGCTTTTCTGCTGTGCCTTCATACCACTTCCACTGCATTGATGTAGCATTGCTAGATACTAAACTGTTTAAATTATTAACATCAGCATGTGTCTCTGCAGAAGTAGGAGTTGTGATAGTCTCCTTCTTATTGCTGCCTGTACCATCTGCTGTGTTCCTGCCGCAACCTGTAGCTGTTGCGACCATCATTACTGCCACAAGTCCTGTGGCCAAAAACTTTGTTATTCTCATAACTTTGTCCTCCATTTTTCTTTAAAATTTGTTACACATATATAATGCAAGGTAAAAAAATCAAAACTGGAAATGTTACCTGCTGGCATAGTATACCAAATAATATAGCAAAAAGGTACTATAATTTTAGAAATTTTCTCAGAATTTCCTCAGAATATATTTTTTGTATACCAGTTATATCATTTTGTATACCAATCTGCGGAAAAAAGCACCCCAGAACCACTTCTGGGATGCCGACAGACTTATTGATCATAGTAATTGGTATCAATATCATACACATTAAATGTTGCACTATCCAATGATGATATGTTCATAGATTTTACTCCATCGGGAGTTAACACCTGCGCTGATAAATTAGTTTTTAATTTAAGTATTATATACTCATTTCCATCAACTGTTACACTGCATAATTTCTGATCAGCTATCGTAGGCTGATATTCAGCATATTGTCCCTCAGAATTTGTTCCACCCCATCCCCAGTTGTAGTCAGGGTTAATTATGTTTAATTCACCTATATTACTCCTATCATAGGAACTGCAATCCGGATTTCCAACCAGAGATAATATATCTCTGGTAAATAGGGTCTGTGATGTAACTTCTCCACACCACGAATCCTTATACCCTGAATAATTGTATCTTCCAAGTTCCTGTGACATGAGCTGGTCGCCAAGCATTTTCAGAGTTGTTTTTCTTATTACACCTCCTATGGTAATACCTTTTATTCCATCTGGGTTAGTTGAGTCTGTTATTATATTAAGTGTATCGTTTGAGTTCGATGGAACAGCGACTTCATAATCTATAATCTCCTCATTTCCATTATACAGAAATTGTGAAACTGCAGATACATGAGCAACCGGATAGGTACTGTAAAAATCAAACATTGAATTTGAACTCCCCGCTGCCAGCCACGGATATTCATAATATGTATCTACACCAATCTGGTCGCTGTTTACCCACATATTAAAAGTTATTCCATAGCTGAATTCACTGTCAGCATAACTACGGATTTTATTAAATGCTGCATATGCTTTTCCCTCATCAAAACCGTTGCGGGATGTGCTATATATACTGGCCGCATCTGTAATTGCATCAGTCCATGTCTGGGCCTTAACCCTTAAAATATACTTTCCTGCGATTTTAACTGATATTATTATTCCCATGACAAACATTAGGATAATACATGTCATAAATATTGTTGTTGCATACCCTTGTTCAAAAAACTTCTTTTTCTCTTTCAATTATCTCGCCTCACTATACCGGTCTTTCTACCATCATAATTATGTTTGCACTTACAGTTCTGTAACGCATTCCCTGATAAGGCAATAAAGACTTTATCTGTGCCTGAAGTGTTCCTTCCTTTAAAACACCTTTTGACCATCTTGAGCCATTAGAACCTACTCCAGTCAAGGTATATTGTGTCCATGTGATACCCATTCTGCCATGAGGAAGTGCCTTATCTACAACTTCGTTTGCTTTTGCAACACCATCGTCATAGTTATCATAAACAACTGCAGCTCTTGTAGCACAATATACTGTATACTGTAAAGATTGTCTTACATATGATGTCTGCATTGCATAGAACATGATATACATACATGTAAGTACAAATGGGAATAATAAAAGAAATGAAATTGATTCACTCATCCCGGATTCCCAGTCAATCTGTTTTAATTTCTGCATAACTTTCTCTCTTTCTTAATATAGTAACGGTATTCCATATCCCGCTAATACTGCTATCGAGGCTAATGTATAAGCCGGTCCCATTGGAATTACGGTTTTATTTTTTAATAAGCCTTTTTTATCCTTCATTATCATTTTCACAAAGAAATATTCATTTATGAAATATGCTGCCACGGTAAGCAGATGAGCTATTATTATTATGTTGCAGGTTACAAATAGTCCTTCGCACAACAATATTCCTAAAAGAAGTTTCTTGTCGCCTCCTCCTACTTGCGGCACTAATAAAAATAATAATCCAAGAAGAATACATACAACTGCGAATATATGATCTCCGCTCATAAATCTGTATATGATTCCACATATAATAAGCGGAAAGGTTATAAAGTTAAATATCTTCATCTTGCATATATCCGAAAACATACATATTGATAATGCTATGATTAACACAATTTGCATTGAAATACACCCTTATTTAACATAAGCCCTGCTCAATGCAGGGCTTATGTATTACTTTCTTGATCCACTATTAGATACTATCAATTTCGTTAGCTTTCTGAAGAGTTTTGTTTGCTTTGCCACGGAACCATGTAGCAATTATTGCTACAACGCCGATTACGACCATTAAAAGTACAACAAGTTCAATTGTTGTCAATGCACCTGTTTCATCACCTGCATTCTTCTTTGCAGTTTTTACTACAATTCTTAAACCGTTCTTAAGCTTCTTTAACTTACTCATAAAATTTCTTACCCTGTTAAGTATATGCTTCTGACATATGCTTAAGTTTTCCTTTCTTTTTTAGTATAAATTACTTGTTACATATTATTTATGTAATAAACAATGTCGAATTCCTTAAACAATTTTTAAATTTTTTTATTTTTTAAATATTGAAATTTATCTGTGTCATTGTTGGCAAAAGTACCATTACAACGATTGGCGCAAGTACGCCGGCCATAATAGGAATCATAATTTTATTGTCAAGTGCCTTGGCTCTTGCTGTTAAATTGTTAAGATGCTGTTTCTTCATGCTGTCAAGCTGTTCTACTACCGAATCATATACATCTACGCCCTTTGTATAAGCAGAAACAATATTTAACACAAAATCATTAAGAACGGGAACCTCATACTTCTCTGTCATATCTTCAAGTGCGGCTACCCATCCCATGCTTGTTATATTGGATTTTTCCATAATTTCAAGCAACTCTCTTGAAAAAGAATTATCCACCTTTTCTGCAGTTCTTCTTATAGCCTGATCTATTGGCATTTTAAGCTGTAACGCTATAGACAACAGCTCAACAAATCGTGGGAGTTCTTCTTCAACTTGAAATTTCTTTCTTTTTGCGGCAGAATTAGGCGCCTTCTGCGGCATAAAAGCAAGCAAATACGCTATCACTGCACACAATACCGGAAGTATTACTATCTGTGTAAGTACATAAAGTATAATACCCACCAAAAGAACAGTTACGCCGTATATACGCATTACAACGACACTTTTTATGCCGGAATCTCCGATACCGGCAACATAACAGTTTCTTGCGTATTCAGCAGAGTTAATACCAATTTTCTGTGCAACTTCATACGCCTTTTCTGTTTTTACCTTTTCTGTATCAGCCCTCTTGGTAAACATCATATCAAAGAACTTATTATTAAAATCATGGAAGAACCAATCGTTAGGATCATAATAAATTGATTTCCTGCGTTGCTTATCATCAATAATCAGGATTATACATGCAGCGGATATAAATATAACCAATGCAAATATAACGCTTATCGAAAGATTGTCGAATACTCCGTAAATACTGTTCAACGCTCCTAAAATACTGTTTAACATATTTTTCCCCCTTTAAATATTAAGTGCTGATTTACGCATCTTTGAAGCTATAAATACACTTATGTACATAATTGCTATCAGACCAACTAATGTAACCGCACCTTTTACAGAGCTTGTATAATATTCAAAGATATCTGGCATAAGAAACGCTAACATCGCAATAAGTACGACTGGTGCACACATAAAAACATTAATCATCATCTTTGAATCAGTCATTAATGACTTGATTGTAGTCTTATTATCCAGTCGGTCGGCAATAGTGCGGGCAACGGTTTCTATTGTCTCTGCTTCGTTACCACCAATTTCTTCCTGTAGTGATATTGCAGAGGCTACATCCCTTGCATCCACACTCTGTGTTTCCTCTGCAAAATCAGCAAATGCCTTATCAACTTTTACCCCCATTTTAATCTGTGAGTTTATGTTTCTGTATAAGACCTTCATATCCTCATCCACAAACTTTGAAAGACATAACTCCTCAACTGCCTGCTGTATTGATAATCCTGCCTTTAAGCTTGCTGCAAGTGTCATTAGTGATGCTCCGTACTTTGAATCAAAATCATCTTTTTTAAATCCTGAGAACATCTTGATTAAGAAGTCAGGCAAAAAAAAGCCTATAATCGCACCTGCAGTTGTAATAAATACATTCTGAGTAAAATAAAATGCTGCGCCGCCTATAATACACATGACAACTACCACAAGCAGTACATAGGTTGTCATATTTGCAAAAATCTTATACTGTCTTAAAAACTTCTTTTTATTATTAAAATACTTTGTAATAAAGTCGTCATCATCCACTCCCAGCAGGCTTCTTCTGTCTGTTATGTTAATTATAATAATAGATAACAAACAGAAGATAACTGCGGAAACAAGAATAATAACCATTGCTGTTAAATTATTCATAAAAATTTCTCCTCTTGAAACAAATGACTATTTAAACTTAAAAGGTTCCGTTGTATCTTTCTTTGCAGAAAATTTTGCTTTTACTCTTGCAATCTCCGTTTCAAGTGTTCCAAACATCTGCTCAATCTGACCATCTGTGTAATGATAAGCAGATTTGTTAGACAGATTTCCAAGCCTCTGAATAGCATTTAGTGCCTTTCCGACCCTTACCTCTGCAAGGCGGATAAACTTTTCTTCCTTGGTTTCATCCTGCTTGTCTGGTATGTTTTCCTGAGGGATAACATCGCCCTCTATAACAGGTTCATCTAACATATTAGCATCATTGACACCTTCCATATACTCTGCATCTTCTGCTGCGGTTTCCATTTCCATTATTTCGTTCTCATCATCATACTCATTATACATAAACAATATTTCCTTTCTTTAGTCTTCCGGTGGAGTAAAGATACTCTTATCTATCTCAACACCATTTAGCATTGCTTTATCTAATATTTTTTCTGGTATAAATCCAGTTGCTTCAAATCTCTGTTTGAATTCGTTATAAACAAAAATTGGATTAAGAACTACATTATCCTCATCGTCAAGACCATTTATGGCTGTAATTTCTACAACTCTTCTCTTTCCATCTCTAAATCGTCTTAACTGAACTACAAGTTCGATAGATTCCGAGAACTGAACTTTTTGTGCATGTTCTGTCATCTTCATGTCTTTATTCATACCGTAAAGAATTGGCATACGGGTAGTTAAAAGATTGCGCGGTGAATTGGCGTGTATTGTGGCAAGTCCTCCGTCATGTCCTGTTGACAGGGCAGATAACATATCTACAATCGCGCCGTCTCGGATTTCACCTACAATAATTCGATCAGGTCTCATACGGAGCGCATTTTTAACTTCCATAGCAATATCTACCTGCATCATGTCAGATGTGGCGACACTGGTTCTTGTCTCCATTCGTCTTACTCTTGGAGACTGTAGCTGTAATTCGCATGTATCTTCGATGGTTACTATCAGCTCTCCTTTGGGTATGTAATTAGATAACATATTAAGGAAAGTCGTCTTACCGGTACCAGTACCTCCGCTTATTATTATATTTGCCTTTCCTATAACAGCCTTCTCAAGGAATTTAAGTATTTCCCCGTCAACCGAACCAAATTCCAAGTACTCTTTTGGACCAAGCTTATGCTTTGAGAATTTTCTTATACATAATGTAGCTCCATCGGGTGTAACTGGCGGTATTGTAGCATTAACACGAGAACCATCATCAAGTCTGGCATCCACTATGGGTGTCATAAGGTTAAGAGTTTTACCTTTTGACTGCACTATTTTGTTAATAACAATTACAAGGTGATCTTCTGAATTAAAACCGGCATCTACATCCTGAATTTTACCTTTCTTTTCAATCATTATTTTGTCATATCTCTGGACAACAATTTCCGTTATCTCCGGATCTTTTAATAATGGTTCTAGCGGTCCAAGCCCAGTTGTATCTATAGCAAGCTTAATAATTCGCTGCCTGGTTTCAAAATTAACGGTTGGAGGAAGCAGTTCTGCCTGCTCCCTTATATAATCATTAATCTGCCTTTTTACTTCCTCTGTTTCACCAAAATTAGCAAGCTCTGTAGCAAATTTTTCACCTACATTTTTTACAATCTGATCAATATAAGCCTGTTCTTCATTAGTTGCACTTATATACTGTGTCGTTACATTCTGAATTACTTCCTGTTTTTTTTCTGTTACAGAATTAAGCCTGTGCTGAAGCATTGAATTCCTACTTCCAAACATATTATTCTGCATATTCGTTACCTCTTAAATAATCCACGCTTTTTGCTTTCTACAACCGGAGTACCTGTAATTCCGGATATAAACATATCAATATCCTTTGTAAAAGTATTATTAGCTGTAAATACAAGAGGAACTGCCTTATTATGTGCTTTAGTCATTTCTGAAGCCTCATGCATATGACCGGCACATTTATAAGGAATTGTACTTTCTATCTCCGTTGTGCCAAGTCCCGTTTCAGACTGGTTTCTTACCCTGTTAATTACATACATAAACTTTGATACATCAAAGCTTACATCCTTAAGTGCCGAATAAAAGCTGTCATTACTGTTAATACACGATATTTCCTGTGTAAATACCATATAAACCGTATCAGCTAACTCTAATGCACAATAAGTTGCATCCCGGCTATCCGATTTAGTATCAACAATTACATAATCAAATTCCTTGGAATCCTTTAAATTGCTAAGTATTGTAAGAAATTCATAGCCCTCAAACTTCATTGAATCTTTGTGTGTAATAGGTGCAGGTAAAACATATAAGCTCGTGTCATTATATTGCTGCATAAAATCAATGATTTCATCATTAGAAAACTTGATGCTTCTTGCTGCTTCATTGATAATGTCGTTAATATCTCTTCCACTATTATCTGATGCGACAACTGTTTCTACCTGTCTGCGGATATTATCAGCCCAAGCAGTTATATTCTTCTTTTCATTTGACATATCTAGTGATAAATCCGTAAGAACATCTCCAAAATCAATATCAAAATCTACAAGGCATACCTTTAAATTTCCTCTTGTACCAGGCTGCTTTGACAACTGGAGTGCAACCGACTCAGCAATACTTGTTGTTCCTGCTCCACCTTTAGAAGAAAAGAAAGTAATAACCTTTGTATTTTTATCTCCTCTGTGGATATCATTTATAACACTTTGCTGTGCCATCTGCTGTTCCTGTGTCATCTGGATTGTACTTATTTGCTGTATAGGATTAATCTGCGGTACAGGATTAATCTGCGGTACAGGTTGTGACATCTGTGGCATTGAAGTTGGTATAGGCTGCGTTGCCTGCGACATCTGTGGTATTGTCTGTGGCATTGAAGTTGATACAGGCTGCGTTGCCTGCGACATCTGTGGCATTTGTGGCTGCTGATTCATCTGCATCATCATCTGCATCATCATCTGCATCATTTCTGGACTCATCTGGTTTCCCATGCCATTTACACTACTAGCCGGACTCATTCCAGGCATTCCTATCATACCCATATTAGGCATGTTCGGCACCTGATTCATCTGCTGTGCAGTATTATCCTGTTCATTCATCTGGTTGTTATTATCCATTCCTACATACTCCCCCGTTCCGTTGTTATTATTCATAGACAGTTTTTCATCTGCATTTACAATAATATTTCTTTCCATAACATCTATCAGCTCTAACGTAGAACTGATTTTACCTGCATATGGATAACCGTAAGACTGAAGATATTTTTCTCCTTCATCAGATAATGCATATGTCTTAACTGCAATATTAGAAAAATTCCAATCTGGCTGTGAATCTATCATATTTTCAGACAGATAAATTTCTGACGGATTAAAATTCTGTATTGTCAGCATCAGATTAGATACATCAGATATCCCAGAACATATGGTAAAAGTATGGTTTTCAATCATCATATGCGTCTGAATATCTGATATAAATGTACTTCTTTTATCAATTAATAAAATGTTACGCATAGTTCTATTCTCTCCCTTAAAAATTAATTACTTTGCCGCAGGTGTTATTGATGTTGACGCAGGAACTGATGACTGATAGCCAGTAACATTAATAAGTCCCATGTAAATATATCCGTTCTGTGCGAATGATACTAACTTCTGGCTTTGTTCATTTGTACACTCAACAGTTATAGATTTAAGTGTATTTGTTTCATTAGCTTCCTGTTGCACTTCAAGAATCTTCATTTTTTCAAAGACTTCTGTCTTAGGGTCAGTACTGTTCTTTTCTCCACAGTAGATATTTACATATGAACCTGCTCTTATATCACTTGTTACTCCTGTTATACTGTCAACGCTTAATGTAAGTGCTACCTTATCATTCTGCATTGAGGCTTCAATCTCATTGCCTGAGTTAGTTACAAGCATTGCTTTTGAAAGAATCTCATTGGCAGAGACATTAGATCTTAAATAATCACCGTCACTTATAATCTTATTAAATGAGCTGGCAGTTATATAATAATTTGAAATATCACTATTTCTGTTTGTTTCTACCACCTTTTTATCAACCTGAATAGGTGTAAACATTGAATCTGTTATCTTTGTTCCTGCTTTAAAATCTCCATTAAAGCTGTAAATAGTTGTCTTCTGTGAATTGATGAGTGTGAACACCCCTACTCCTGCAAGTACAGAAAGTACAAGCGCAATGATAAGTACCATTAAAATTTTCTTATTCTTCGACATATTTTGTTCCTTTCATTTTAAATTTATTTTTCATTAATTTACTGCTTTGGGGAAAATACTTCTTCAAGTCTGTCCGTACCTATTTCATTAAGTACCTGTTCAGACATTATCCGCAAAGTTAAAAGTGTTACATAATATAACTGTGGCTGTTTTAAATTCTCTGTCTTTGTTTTCAGCGTTTCTAAAAACTCTGCCACACACCTTTTGGCCAGGCGTATATCATCTGACGAGATATCTATATCTTTAAAATTGTATTCACCATCTTCTGCCATTTGTTTTAGTTTTACAATCACAGCAAAGACCCCTTTCTTATGAATTTTCCAAACTCTTTTAAGCAATTTGCTTATCCATATTATTTATGCAATAAATACGTTTCAATTCTTTAAAAAATTTCAAAAAAAAGAGACTTTTCTCAAGTCTCTTTTAAATATATTAATATTTGTTTAAGTATGTGAATTGTTTAAATCCTGCTGTTTCCAGAAAATCCCAGCTTTGCAAGATGCTTTTCCAGCAAAATTTCTTCCAAATCTTCATTTGTCGGAGTTGGAATGTTCAGCTTATCTACTGCCACCAATATAGGCTCTGCCATTTTATAATCAAAACCTCTTGATGTCTGGCAGACAAACCAACCGATAGGTGCTCTTGGAAACCATTTTACAACATCTCTATCTTCGTATCGTGGTTCTTTTCCTATCGCAATAGCCGCTGTCTGGATATCCTGATTAGCACCAAGTCTTCCAATGAATTTAATACCGGCATTGGCAATAAGCGAACTTGGCATCATGGATATTTTCTGTGTTATGGCTATAATAAACAGTCCATATCCTGCAGCCTGATCTACTATCTGTTCGAATTCTGATTGTCCGGACATGCCTGATGACTGTCCTCCTCCACCATTATTAGCTGCACCTGCGTTATCACTGCCAGTAAGTACTTCATTCGCCTCTTCAATTACAAGTACTGTTTCATACTGATCTTCTGAAAGATAACCCTTATCATGTGCGAGTGCAAACTTATAGAATCCAGATGTGATTGCACCAAAAATGAAATTTTTGAATGTATTTTCAAGTCCTTTACTTTCAAGGACCGTTACATCATCATCACCAATCATCTCATCAATTCCCATGCCTTCAGATGTGCCAAAGAGTCTTCTTTCAATTGAATACTTTCGGCCAAAGGTTGAAAGACGGTCTAACAGTCTTGAGTATGCGTCCATTGTATCAAAACCGGATTTCTTTGATGCAGCTATTTCATCTCTCTTTCTTTCCATTGCCTTATATATCTCTTCAAAGCATACAACGGATGACAGCTCTGGAACAATATTCTGCCAGTTTTCATCATCACATGCTTCAAATACTCCCGCTCTGTCATATAATTCATATACGACATCAGCTATCATCTGCTTACCTCTTTCAAGAAGTCCATATGCTCGGCAATATATGTCAATGATACCATCTATCCATATCTGAGGAACTACCCCCTTAGGTATCTTCCATGGATTAAGTTTTATTGGATGGAAGTTTACATTACCAAGGCTGTAAAACCTGAATCTGTCTGGTTCAATAAACTTAGCAAGACCTCTCCAATCTCGTTTAGGATCCAGGCAGACAATTCTTAATCGTTTTCCGGTCTTTTTCCGTTTTATATGTGCAAGTTCTTTTATAAATCTCATTGCACACACAGTTTTACCAGAACGGGAAGCTCCTGTAATAATGCCATGCATTAAAGCAGCTTCCTCTACTCTGTAATCATACGGTGTGTTATAGCCGTTAGCCATTGTCCATCTTTCAGCATTTATTATTTTCCCTAGGTAAAGCTCTCCTTTAAGTCCTGACGGACAGGCAAAATGCGGAATATCGTTCACTTCTGAAAATACACCTCCCTCTGATGTTCTTGGAAGATGCGTGTATGCCGTTAATTCATCAGGCAGAAGCATTGTGCAATACTTATAATCCTTCATTCCATATACATCTTCCTTCATAGGTTCAGAGCTGAAAGCTGAAAAACGATATAACATATGCTGCTGTTCTCCCTCTGACAATTCAAGCGCCTGCAACGGATGAGTCATAGCATCAGTATTCTGCCATGCGGCCTTAGATACGGTCATTGCAGCAGCAAGGCTGTCTCTTGTTGAGCAGGCAAAGTATACATATGTATAAAAAGCTCCGTTTGACCTTAAAGCTCGTTTATATCTATTATTATCAAATTCCAGTAATTCAATAATATCTTTAACCTGCTGGTCTAACCACTGATGGGATTTGCTGTAGCCTATGCTTGGTCCCAATCCCATGCTTGAAGATACACCTGTATTAATACTGCCGCTTGACCCAAGTGATTCACTTGCACTTGTGCCGTTTCCGGTAGAATATGAAGAACCCTGGCTTGTGCTTTCACTTGTGCCATGGCTTTCACCCTGCGTTGTACCCTGACTTACGCTGTGACTTGTACCAGTACCGTAACTTTCTGATGTGAAATTTGTCTGTCCTACACTGTAAGTCTGCCCCTGGCTTAATCCTGCACTCTCGCCGGAACTCATGCTGTGACCAAGATTGCTTCCCATTGAGTAACTTTCGTTAGTGCCATAAGAAGTACCAAAATTCTGGCCTATACTGTCAGAGCTTCCCGTATTATAGCCAATACTATCGCTTGAACTTACCCCCTGACTATGACCTGTGCTGCTTCCAATACTCATACTGTCGCTAACACCCATGCTTTGAGACTGATTAAATCCCTGCGATACACTATTACTTTCACTTGTACTTACAGTCTGGGTTTGTCCAATTGATTCGCTTGCACTCGTACCATAACTTTCGCTTGCAGAATTATTCCATCCGCTACTCATAGAAGTGCTGTCTGATGAGCTAAGTGAACTTGACATTGAATTGCTTGCACCACTTGATGCAGATGTACCATCATTCATTGATGAGCTAAGTGAATTTGATTGAGAGCTTGATTGGGAAGCATTTCCTCCAATTCCCAATATACTACCACTCATACCACCACTTGAACCCTCAGAAAATGACAATCCGCTTCCATTACCTGCACTATGACTTTCTCCAGATGAATATGATGTACCATATGATGTACCACTTGATGTGCCTGAACTATGCGAAGTACTTTCTGAGCCAGAATAACCTTCAGATACACTCTGTGAATGTGACATACTCGAAGATTGTGAATGACTTGTCCCTTCGGAATATCCTTGACTTGTACTATGACTCACAGAATTGCTTGTACCATAACTTTGACTCTGTGATGTTCCATGTGACTGCGTAAGTGAAGTTGATTCATTTATGCTTTCACTCGTGCCATTGCTATGACTTACACTGGTTCCGCTGCTTGTACCATGCGAAGAACTTGTACCAAACGATGAACCTGTACTCTGTCCAGCCGATGCAGATGATGACAGTCCTTCTGACATGCCAACACTGTTATTAACACCCTGGCTTGTACTTAATGAATTTCCATAATTTACACTTGTGCCGTGACTGTTTCCTACAGAGTGGCTTGTACTTTCTCCATAGCTTTCAGAAAATGACTGACTCAAGCTGTGACTTACATTTTCACCTACGCTGTGTGAGAAATTTTCTCCTTGCGAATAGCTTACACTTTCACTGTTTGTATAATTGTGCGACCATCCCGAACTCTTTCCTGCATTGGCTCCGTATACCATTGGCATACTGATATTCATTGATAAAGATGTATTACCCTGCAGCTGGCTGTACCAGTCCGTCATTTGCCTTTCATTTTTCAGAGATTTAGCTTTTAAAGTATTATATTTTACGGGTGTGGTAAGAATCTGTAATACATATTCAAAGTCTGCCATACCCGCAATAACTTCTTCAAGCGTACCCTGTGAATCAGGATTAATATTTTTGCCACCGAATCCTTTGTTACCGCCATCTTCAGCAGATTTATTTGCTTTTGGAATTCCCCTTATTACAGCCATATAGTTCATGTTGTAAAGCTTATCCTTAAGCCATTCTGTTTCCTGTGCATTTATTGTACGCATTTCTAGCACTCTGTATGTTCCCTGAAGTGCATATGTCAGTCCAGTATAATCTTCATAACATTTGCGTTTTGCATCCTCTATATTTTCAGCTACACCCTGACAGCCATACAAGAAAAACAATCCTAACGGCTTTGGATGAATAACATTTGCTATTACAGTTATAAGATTTATTTCACTCTCATAACACGCAGACAACACCTGTTCATGCATATTCATTAATGCCGTAGACTGCTTGGCAGATTTAGGAAGTCTTATGACTCTCGCAAATTTGCAGGCTTTAAATACATGATGTTTTTCTCCTGTATCAGAATTAATTATCTCTAATTCATAACACATGTATTTAAGAGGCCTTTCATACATTTTTCCATTACCTTCTTCATATTCAGCCCAACTATCCAAAATTCTGAAATTATCTCCTGGTTCATCATTTCTTCGTGCGGGAACAAGCATATTTTTTATTGTTGTTTTTGTTAATGTATTATTCAACATCCCCATCTTATCATTTCTCCCCGTTTATTTTTTTTGCTCCTTCATCAAGTACAGCTTTCATATGATTTTCTTTAGCTTTTTCCTGAACATCATAATTTTCGTCTTTTTTCCATGTTAGATAATCAGTATCTTCTACTGTTGTAATCTTTGCTCCAGAATTTTTTATAGCATTTGAAAACATGCTTGATTCCTGTGTATTAAGAACAAGACTATTTCCATCAAGATGTATATAAGTTCTGTTATCACTAATTTCATCGTCTGTTGAAGCATAGTAGTAATAAGAATCATCTTCATCATCAATACCTGCCAGCTTAACAAATGATTCAAATTCATCATGATTGTCAAATACCAGTGTTGTTGTTACATTGTTCTGTTCAACCGAAGCTGTATTTTCTGATGTATCAAGATAACTTTTATATGCATCCATATATCCACTATTTGCTTTTGCCGATGCAACAGCAGCAGTATAGGTCTGCATTGCCGAAGCATCAAGAGCATTTTTATTACTGTTATATCCTGCCTGTGTGGCAGCTTTGTTTGCTTCTGCTTTCTGCCTAGCCGTATCTGCTGATATTGGTATTTGTTCACTTAAGCTGTTTATCTGTGCCATTAAAGCTGCCTCTGATATTGTTGTTGGAAGTACCTGCCTTGTTGCAATCTTATCAGTAACATTAGTCGATGCTATTGAAGAATAAACTGCTTTATATGCATCACTATTTATGTAACCTGAATAATTGCTGTTCAAATCTGCTTTAAATGTATTTATCATCTTATCTATATCATCAGACTTGGAAGAGAATACATTCTGATTTTCATTTTTCCTTTTATTATAATCAGACCTATAATCCACAGATGTCTTATCTTTATCCGCCACCAGCTTAAGAGCTGTTTTATTTTCTGACTTATCGGAATTTATCGTAAATTTAGAAGAATTTATTGTACCACCATATGAACTTATAACATCACTTATACTCTTCTGCTCTGTTTTTTTCCCTATACTGTCGTACACATCCTTATATGTATCCTTAAATATAGATTCAGCTGTAGTACTTTTATTTTCTGTTGAATTTGCCTTTGCTTTAAATGCTGTATAATAATTATTACTCTCCATTTCAGTCTTGGCAGCTGCATACTTAGCATTTAAAATATCAAGGTTTTCACTGGTATTTACAATGTTGTATTTACTTGTATCTATCCCTTCAATCTTAATATCACTTAATGCGTCATTCAGCCATGATGATGCCGTATTAGAATTAAAGCCATTAGTCCTGCCTTCAATAATGGTTGTATCTGTCATTATTGAATCTGTCTGAATATTGTTCAGTGCAGATTCGATATACTCCTGTGACATCTGTGAGCTTATCATTGATGGCTGTCCTGTACTATTAATAACAGCTAATCCTGTTGAGCTTTCTGTTGTATTTTCTGCTGCGCACACAGGTACTGCATAAAGAAGTGTTGCCATACATATGCCTGTTAATGAATATAATCGTTTTCTTATCATATCTTTCGCCCCCTTTACTGCATATTTTTATTTGTATCCCTGATATTTCTGAGCTGATTAAATGTCTTAACTTTATTAGCATTCTTCTTGAACTGGAATATCCTCTTTACTTGCATTCCTACAAAACCCAATGGGGTAAGTACCGAACCAAGATACAATATATTCTGAATATATCCAATTATTGTAGTTCCGCTTGTCTCAGGAATTGTTATATCGAAACTTGCTTCAAGGACACCGCTTGATGCTCCTGACATAATTCTTATTAATACTCTTAATAAAAGCAGTGTACAGCAGTATATTCCTATTGTTACCATAGTTTCTTTAATAACCGATTCTCTCTGTGATGGAAGCACAAATGCACATACCAGTGCAACACTCCACATAAGTACAATAAGAGGTGATAATATTATCCGTCCGAACTTCGCAAATTTAAAAATTGTAAAGAGACATAATATAAATACCAGTGTTGGCAGTGCTATAGCCTTAAGAAAGGCAATTACATCTGTTTTATCTAATGAATCCTTATAAACAAGATTTGAATTATCTTTTATATTTTCGTTTGTCACCTTTTACTCCTTCCTGTATAGGTTGTTATACGCCCATGCTTCTATACCACCGTATCTAAAAAATGGAATTAAAAGAGCCTTATCCAGTACAAATAATATTATCCATATTACTAAGCTTACTTTTGAAACAATCTCGCTTGCTTTTGTTGCCTCTGTAGGTGCCTTTTTAGGCTGATTTAAGGTAAAATTGCCATCCTTGTAATACAACTTTATAATGTCACCGTTATTAACTTGTGCAAATTTATTTCCATCAGCATTCATTGATATTGTTCCGAAACCCGGAATTGATATCTCAAGTATTGTAGTTGCCATTGTTCCGTTTACAGTATTTGTTACTGATTTAATGCTGGCATTGTATTCCGTATATTCCTGCTTGGCATCATAAAACATCAATGAAAACTTTGCTATCCATGCCAGTACACATATAAGTGCCACTGTCCACATTAATGAATTTACTGTTTTATATGCAGAAAACAAATTCCACATAATTATGCTTTTCTTTTCTTCTCTCATAAAATCCTCCATGAATTAAAGTACATTCTGTTCATCCGGTGCTGTTTCATCAATATGTGCCTTAAGATTAAGCATAACTGTTAGTACTGCACAAATTATTAACAGAATCAGGTACAAATTATTTTTTAAATCATATAACAAATAATTAAATGCATTAATGTTAAATACCCTGAATGAATCAATCAAATTACTCATAACCAATACTTCCTTTCAAAAAATTCTCTCTATTCTATTTATGCAAGTTAAAACATGAAAGTCTGTAAAAAAAATAAAAAACTCCGGAAACACGCTCCGGAGTTGGTCAGATGATTAGAATTTTTGTTTAGGAATAGCTTTAAATCCGTTTTTTATCAATATTAATTGTGCTATATCATCCTTTTTTAAGGTTCTTCCCGTATCATACGCCGTCAGACATTCGTATATATAACTTGTATCCAGCTTGTTATTTTCATAAGCAGCAGCTACTAAAAAAGGAACATTATGCATAACACAGAACTTTCGCAGTTCATTTATTTTACTTTCCAGTTCCATCTTCTCGTTATCTGATAAAGAATATGATAAAGTATGTGCTTTTAGTCTGACATTTTCTTCATTCTTATTCTGTTCTTCTTCAGATCTTTCTGCATCCAACAATCCGTTAAGTTCTTCATATAACTCATTCTCATTTTCAGTTTCGTACTTCATAAAAATTTTCCCCTTAATATAATGATGTATTGCTTAAGAAATCATCAAAAACAGAGTTCTGCTTGGATTCCTCTTCTTCAGACACTTCTATTTGCTGCATATTATTTATCACTTCCGCATTCGGCACAGCTTCAGAGTTTTCAGTCTCGAATTTATTCTCTGTAACTACTGTTTCATCATCTCTCACCGGTATCTTTTTTTCTTCCTGCTTCTGTTCAACAGAGATAAGCTGTTCGTTCTTCTCTGAAATATAATTATCCTGTTCAGAAATGCATACTGAAGAAACATCAGGGGTATTGTCCTTTTTTAAACCCGCTTCATTAACAATATGAGGAACATATATATGATTGAATTCTTCCAGTAATACCTCATGCTTATTTTCACCCTTAACAAATATTGTCAGGTCAATTCCTCCCATATAACATCTCACAAGATTTTTTATGAACATATTCTTGTAACCTTTTTTTATATTATCAAGGAAATCTAAAATATCCTTATCTTTATAGCTGTCAAATTTTATGCACACATCAAGTCTGTGTTTCTCTGCTATCAAACCTCTGCCAATATCAGCAGAAGGCTTGATTCTTTTTATACTATATTTATTTCCTCTTACATATGCCTTTAATGCTTCCTTGCATATATGGGAGAACTTGGTGTGAGGATCCTGCGCCATTACAAGAAGGTCAATGTCAAAATATGGATACAACCTTAATATATAGCCTTTTCTCATACGCTTTTACCTTTCAATGTCTTTTCCATATTCTTAAACAGGAACATGTAATATCCTCTTACATTAGAAAATATTGACGGAAGATCTTCATCGTTTTTGTTTGCCGGAATAATTTTGAGGCCTTCCATTCCTGACAATTCATTTGAAATTATATCCCACCATGCCGCTCCTGTACCTCCAGTTACGATAATACAGTCAATGTCAAGAAAATGATTATACATAATGTCAAGTCTGTCTATCATTTCCATGCAAACTTCTTTATTTGACTCTTCAAGTATATCTACGAAAGAAATCTTTGTCGAACTTCTTGTCTTTGGATCATATGACTTAAACTCACCCTCATCTAATAATGTCTGCATTGCATATACCTGAATGTCTTTATTATATGTCTTTAAAATCTTATCGGCTGTTCTCTGGAACACCTGTTTCATTCCTAAATCATCAAGAGTTTCACCATTTCCTTCAGGCACATGATTTCTGATTGAATACACATCAAAGGTTTTAAATCCACCGTCCCATACCTGAACCTTTAAATCAAGAATTTGAGAAGCATCTGCTGACCAGTTTCCCTTTTCATCAATTATTGAACTATAAAGACTACCCATTGGCTGTGGCATAATCTTAATATTTCCACCACTTAAATCGAATTCATAGTGTTTCCATTTATCCTGGCCAATCTTTAAATCAAAAGAATGCTTTCCTTCCAGTGATTCCCGGAGCGAACTTGAATCCTCTTTTATATATCTTGGTGGCAATCCTGTCTGTAAAATAATAGTTTTTCCATTTGCATTGCCAAAGTCATTTTCTTTCATTCCAAGTCCCAATGCTGCATCTGCTAATGCCTTAAACTGTGCAGAAGGGTATCTGTTTCTGCCATATAAAACCTCTGAACTTTCTGAAGATTCGCCGGTAGTGATAAGTGCCTGCGCAGTTTCGCCAATGGCCCATACAGTACCTTTTGCGTCTCTGTAATATATATCATTGTCTGCAGGTGTTCCGATAAGATTTGTAAAATTCTCTACCTTTCTGGCAAAGTTAGGAAAAGAAAATATTTTATTTTCTGAAAATCCTTTTACTGCCCCAAAACCTAAATCAATTGCGACCATCCAGCAACTATCACTCACAGACGGATTCTGTTTTGCTATTACCTGAGTCTTTTCTTTAAAGTCTATTGATTTAATCATATTTTTCTCCTCTTAAATTAATTTTTTTAACTTGCCAATCATTCTTTTTCTCTGCCAGTTTGATAACACATACACAACAGGCTCGTTTTCATATACATCATTAATGATGTATTCACCTGATTTAACTTTCATATCTTCATAGAACCATCTTAAATCATCCTTTGTCAGACGGGATAAAACGCAACAATGCACTCCGTTTCTTATATAAACACTGAATTTATCATTAAACAGTTTAGGATCCCACTGTTCTATTCTAATACTGCTAAAAATAAGATTTTTCGCATAACACAAATCTTCTGCCAGAATAGTTACAGGGAAAAATATTTTTTTTACCGTCACCCACACTTTGTCTTTATATAAATTCATGTTTAATCTGTGCTTGGTTTTTAGTGATAACTCGGTCATAATAATTCACACCTCTTTCTGTATTTTCTTATATATACCAAGTTTTCAATTTTTTTACAAAAAGAACTGGGATTTCCCAGTTCTTCTAAATGAACTACTCACGACCGACAACTGTCGGATGAAGTTTTCTTGCTTATGTCTCCGTGAACTAAATCAATGTATACCGCTTTTGATATGTGCATGAACCTGTTTTATTACCAAAAAAGAATGGGTATGTTTCTGTAACCTTTATTTCAAATATACCTGTTGTAAAATCAATGCTTTTTAGCTCGACTGTAAGTGTCGCAACAGACATTTTCTGTGCCTTTAATGCACCACAGAATTCTGTCATTAACTCATCTATTACTTCATTTTTTTTTGCATCATTGATTTCCCATCTTCCAGTTGATGAATTATATATATAGTTATTAATAAACGAAGGGTCTTCATAATAATCCATCATCTTGTCATAGGCATAATCCATACTCGAATTTAAGGACGCATTTATTTCATTATTTCTTATTGTTTGCCCTATAAGCGAGGTATGTATAAATATAATAATCATTATAGAAACCATAAGATTACTGGCTGTTATAAATAATCTCATTTACAAATTCCTCCAGAACTATTTTCCAACTCCACAAGCTAGATGTTGTGATTACATTCCATACATATTGGCATTCTTTATAATTACTTTATCGCCTTTTTCTAATTGTTCCTTGGAAATTCCTCGTAACCCAAGTCCAACATGCTCTGTTTTATATCCACAACCATTAGCTTTTCGTTTTTTTGTATGTACATCGACAGTAGTAATTCTAGTTTCAAAGATATCTCCATTTGCTTTATGAATACACGCAATTTCCCCTTCTCTACACATCCCTATTAATATGTTTCCTGTGGCAACTGTTCCAACTCCCATAATTGTAAATGCATCATCAATAATCAATTCAAAATCTTCTTTTAAACACGATGGAACATCTAATCTGTCCATATATTCTTTTTCTCGTTCTTTTTTGCTTTTGCCAAATAATCCCATAGCTGGTCTCCCTTAAAATTCCCTATTTATACTTTTCTTTTATTTCACATAGACACAGCATGAACTACTCACAACCGACAAATGTCGGATGGAGTTTCTATGTTACATGCTAAAGCCTGTGTAACCCTGTGGCAGCTGCTTTAAGCAACTGTGACAGCATATAGAGTGTCTACAACCCCTTTATTACATCCGGTTATGTTTGGGAATGCCTTCCTCATAATCCCTATACCTCAGCGATAACTTACTTTTTTTCGATACTTACTCATCTTCTCCACAGTAACCTATTTGGCAATACCGTATCTTCCATATCCTGTTGTGGAAATATTTCTTTTAAAGTTAAAAAATCCGAATATTATTGGATATTTAGCCTCATATTCTATATATCCATATGATTTTGTCTCATCCATAAAATTAAGTGTTAATTCAATTCCCATATTTTTTGCAGCATTAATCAGCTTTTGTGCTGAATCTGCTGTTAATGTTGAGAATATAGTTGTGCTTGAAACAGTATCAATCTTTTTTTTAGGATATCTGACATTATGATATACATAATAATCACCACTGACAGTACCTGTTTTTATTGTTGCGGCATTTACATTAATAGTTTCAGATTCTATCTCAAGATATGTCTCTATGCTCCTTAATTCTTGATTTTTCTGTGTGATATCGTTATTCAGAATAACGAAGCTTAAAGATAATGTTACAATAAGTGCTATCATGTATGCATAAAACGAACACTCAATAATCGTTTTCATAATAAATTCTCCTTAAAATCAACAGAATATAAACAGCCTTGATAATATTTCAATCACTGCCGTTTTGAATATCACAAATATTCCACCTACAAGTAATGCGGCTGCTAATAATCCCAGAAGCACCAGTATAGCTTCACCATATATATCTATTATTTCTTTCAAGGCAATCCCACCTTTCCTAAATAGCGTATTTTACAAGAACTGCAAGAAATATTAACAACATACATGAATTTAATATTATTGCCTGAATTACTTCACCATATGTTTCTATCAAATTTTCCATAATTGTACCTTCTTCCTTAGAGCATTGTCATAACCATACTTAACATGTCTGCAGCCATCTTAAATGCTGCAACTATAGTAGGTATGTATTCTGTAAATCTCATTGCCGCATTGGTATCCTGTGTACTTGCTGCTTCTGATTTATCAATAAATTCATAATTTCTTTCAACAAGCTGATTAAGCTGTTCATCTACAATATCAGAATCCATTGATGACAAAGAATACAGACTTCGTATTGCAGAATTTATGTCCTCTATTTTGAAACGTGCTAAAAATTCATAATAAGGCTCAACAGCTGTTGGATCATTTAATGCTCTTGTCAAAAATATAGTAAGCTCTGGTTTTAATACTGCAGGGCAGTTTTCATATGTATCCTGTATAGCGGGTATTAAAGGTTCGTCCTGAAGATTAATAGATACGTCCCTTAACCACTCGCCAAACGCATCCTGCACATTTTTTCGGGTTTTATCTATCGCACTCTTTTTTGTAAAAGTAGGTGATATTACCATGTAAACATCAAGTAGAAGTAATCCAGCTCCTATAAAAAGATGATACGGAATTACATCAATAAGTGCTACTGCCACAGCTACTAGAAAAATTATGACATACATTGGAATCATTTTTTTAACAAAATTCTTTGCGTCAAATTCTGTAGCAGTCTTATAATCTCTCATTATATATTTATCATTGCGCACCTTTTCAACCCAGTCATAGTTATAGTGTGTCTGAGTATAAGTAAAAAACAAAATACTTACACAAATAAACACAACGGAAGTAATCTGATATAAGATATCCTGTGATATATCTGTCGAACCAAGTAATGAACCATTTCTCCCCATTGCCTTTGTAAGCATTACTGTTAATGCACCCATGCTAAAACCAAGTAAAAGACCAAACATTGTATTCTTTTTTATGTTTTTTACTTCATTCTGCATCAGGTATGTACGGGTTACCCAGTTATTTACATCTCCAAGAATAATATTTAATGCAGTTCCGTATTTACCGCCACTTGTTTCAATTTTGTACATAAACTTATGGAGCGCTGCTACTCTGGAATTATTGTACGCTTTCTGTATGATAGCAAATGCATTTTCATAGATATTTGAAGATGTGCTTTCTTCTATTGATATTATTGCCTTCCGTAATGTGACTTTAAGCTTTCCGGTTGCAACCCTTTCCGTATCTTCAAGGGCAGATAATATTTTGGGATTCTTTTGGAAAGAAAATGCCATCTGATGCAGGTATATGTCAACATCATTGAACTTCCTTTCTTGAAATGTTCCTTTAAATCTTGCCCTTATCAGTGATGGCACACATAAAAGTATGGTTATAAGAACTATTGAAATACAGAATGGCTTAAGCTGATATATGTATGCAAACCCTACGGTACACGCTATACTTGCGAGAACCATTAATGCATACTTCTTATTAGAATAGGTATATCCATATTTATAGATATCTGATTTCATATTCTTTAAAGACAGATAACTGATAACTTTATTTTCTTTATTAAGTTTATTATAGTCTTCTTTTAACTGTTTTTTCTTTTCCATTAACCCGACTCCCTTCCTAAAAATTTACACTACACAATTATATTTAACTGTGTTTCTGTTTTTTTCGGATTAACAACATAGGTTTTCACTGGAACGGATAAATGGGACTTTAACTCTACCCTGTTTTCAAAACTGTCATTATCCTTATGTATAATGACAGTTCCTTCGTTGTATTTTTTAACTAAATCTTTTACCAACATTCCGAATTCCTTTCTCTGATACTATGATTCCCGCAACAGCTGATACCTTGTAAAAGGTTCCGTGATATTGTACTTTTTAAATTCCTTCTTAATCACGGAACTGAAATTGTTTTTATTCACAATACCGTCTGCTGTGTTATAAAACGGGATATAAATGTTTTCGCCCTTTTCTCTGTCAAAAAAACCAATCTCACTAACCAGACGATTTTCCTTCTTGTCCGCCTTAATAATCAGACCAACATCAATGTATCTATAAATATTATTGATAAATCGAGGATTTTCCACTCCGCTTCCCAGCATGTTGTACATTCGGTCAGGAATATCAGCCACACTGTCAGTATGAATTGTTGTCATACAAAAGGAGCCAGTAGACAAAGCGTTAAGAAGCTCCAACACCTCTGGACCTCTGGCCTCTGATAACAACAACCAGTCAACATTGTGTCTAAGACATGCTCTAATGGCATCCGTATAATCATACTTTGAATCTACTAAGAACTGTACGCTCTTACGGTTCTTATATATCTGCTTATAATGAATTTCCACATTATCTTCAAGTGTGATTACCTTTTCATTTTCAGGTATAAAACCTGACAAATATTTAAGCAGTTCCGTTTTACCTGCATGAGGTCTGCCACCAATGATTACATTACAGTGAGCTATTACACAGTTTTCAAGAAAATTAAGAAGTTCTTCTGGCAACGTGCCGGATTCTACAAGCTGTTCATGTGAATATCTCAGATTGGTAGGAATTTTTCTTATTGTAAATGATTTTTTTCCGCATCTGCTTTCATGGAATACTGATATTCTTAAGTTATCTGTATGTGCCTCAAGAACAGGCTTATTAGGAGTAAAATTAACTTTCATGATATTACTCAGTCTGGCAGCCAGATTTTCTGTATATTCTTTTGACAACTTCTTATCTACCTTATAACATCCCTTCCCAATCTGAGTAATCCATAGGTTTTCTCCATCCCACTCAATATCAGTAATAGAGTCATCATCATAGAATTCTTTGATTTCTGTAAATAATGTATCCCCTGTCCTTTTTAATATATCCTCAAGGGATTCATTATTTTTTTTTATATTTTTAGCAAACTCGTTATGTATTTTTTCATATTCCTTATCTTCTTCTATTTCATCATTATGAAAAGGAATATTTTTCTCAAACTTATTTCCATCTGTTATACTTTTTTTGCCTCTAAACATATAATCTACCTTTCAAAAAAAATGCCTGCAAAAAAGCAGGCATAAATTTGGGCTACAAATGAATAGCAATTTACATAATTACATTACTCAATATGCTGTTGATTAATTAGCATTATAAGCATTTCTTATGTCATTGTCGTAATTCATCTGATTATCAACAGAGTTGTTTGTCTTATTCTTTACAATTGTAACAACTCCTGCTGTAATTAAAGCTGCTGCAAGAATTGCAGTTAAAGCTATAACTACTTTTCCATAATGCTCGATAATATCATGCATTTCTACACCTACATGTTTCTTTCTAAGAAACCCTTTCTTATTTTTTGACGATTACAAGAGTTTGGATTGGCATAATCATCTTCTAATTTATTTATGTAATAATGCAGACCAAATTCACTAAAAAATTTTAAAATTTTTCATTTTTTTTGAGAAACGTATTATCTGACCCGATTTTCTGTTATGAATATATAGTACTTTACCGCTTGCAGAAGCACATTTGACAGCTTCTGGATAATATATTGCATTCCATTCATCCCATGAATTAACATGTATCAATATATTATCTTCATCTGTCATTGGCTCATTTATATCATTGATAATAAATGACTTTTTATTATCTTTTTCATCACTTCTTCCAGCCAGTATAAATACAGAACCAGTAGAAATTGTTGCCATAAATTTATTCCATGTTTTAGGGAACATGACAGCAGATAATGTACCTGTGTTATCTTCGCAGGTAAGAAATGCCATTTTTTCACCTTTTTTTGTGACAATTTCTTTAATTTCAGTTACAATTGCTAGTATCTTTACAGTATAGTTTCTTTCGTTCACCTTGTTTATAGTTATACATCCAATATCCTCCGGAGCTGGATAACCACTTAACGGAGTTTTTGTTATATACATCCCCAGCAAATTTTTTTCATCAGAACTGCTAAATGTATCATCAATTTCAGGATAATCAAGATTATTAAATATTGCAGCCTGTTTTTTGTAAGCATCTTTTGTCTCCATGTACTGCTTCTTTAACTTGGAAATATTCATAATCTCTTTTTTCTTCCTTTTGTCAGCTTTATTTGCAACTAAAGCTTCAGACATGTTGTACTCTCCGTTTAATGCCTCGTATGTATAATATTCTGTTCTATATTCATCTTCTGTTTTTATATATGTATCATGCGCTTTGTCCAGTTCTTCCTTTTGCATACACAACCGATTATAATATTCAAGTGTTGCAGTCCTATTGTCATTAAAACAATCAAATGCTCCACACTTTATCATTTTTTCAACAAACTTTCCTATGACACCAGTGCATACATAATCCTTCATAGACTGGAAATACCCTCTGTTCTTCATTCTTGCTTTTATTACAGAAGAAGCTTCGCTTTTCATTCCTTTTATATTGGAAAATCCCGCCATTATAATTCCTTTATCAACAACTGAATACTCCGCTTTTGCTATATTAATATCAGGACACAATACCTTTATTCCCATTTTTTTGCAGTCCTCTTGAATAAGGTTCATAAACTCCTTTTTATTACCATCATCATAATTTATATTTGCACAGATAAATTCTTCTGGATAATGATACTTAAGCCAAGCAGTCTGATACGAAACCCATGTATATGTTGCCGCATGGGATTTGTTAAATGCATATTTAGAGAATGATACTATACTATTCCAAAAGTCTTCTGCATCTTCCTTTTTTGCTTTTTTCCCAACACATCCACTTATAAACTTATCCTTATATGCCATAAATTTGTCTACCTTTTTCTTTGACATATATCTTCTTATAATATCCGCTTCCCCCATACTGAAGCCTGCACATACAGAGAATAACTGCATAAGCTGTTCCTGATAGAACGGTTTTCCATATGTTTCGGCAAGGATTGGTTTCATTTCCGGTATCATGTAATAAGGCTTTTTAATTCCCTTTTTTACTTCTATTGCTTCAGGAATATATTCAATTGGTCCTGGTCTGTTTGCAGCATTAATAAGTATTAAGTCTTCAAAACTGTTAGGTTTAAAATCCTTTAATATCTTCTTTGCTCCTGGTGATTCAAACTGGAATACGCCTGTAGTATTTGCCTTACCGTATATTTCATCTATTACTTCCTGCTCTATAGGGATATTGTCATAATCAATAACAATACCGAATCTTTCTTTTATCATTGCCCCACACTGGGAAATGATATTAAGGGTTCTGAGGCCTAAAAAATCCATTTTTAAAAGTCCAAACACATCTTCTGCCTCAACCTTATCACACTGCGCTCCTAAAACTAACGTATCCGCATCAAATTCATCATCATCTCCCGATGCGTCAAGTTTTCCCTGCCTTAATGGAAGGTAATTATTGATATCATTTCCGTCTGTGATGATTACTCCGGCAGCATGTATGCCGTACTGGGTTGGTATATCTTCTATAAGCGCTGCTCCGTCAATGATTTCAAGAGCTGTTTTATTGTCACAGAATTCTTTATCAAGATATTCCCTGCATTCTTTTAATGTGCAATCTCTGCCCTGTTCGTCATTTCTTGGAATTTTGTCATTAATCTGTGATGCTATTGAAGCATATCGGCGTTTTACATCCTTTATATCTTCCCCTTTTGTATGCGCACAGTATTGTGCAGCAAGGACATTTGCATAATTTCTTGTGGACATTTTTGCTTTCTGTGTACCTATGGTAGATATCTGGCATACATTGTTCTCACCATAAACTTCTTTACAATACTGGATTAATGGCGGACGGACTCCCCTGGCAAAGTCCACATCAATATCAGGCATTGACACCCTGTCAGGATTTAAGAATCTTTCAAATAAAAGTCCGTATTTTAACGGATCAATATTGGTTATTCCAAGGCAGTAACATACCATGCTTCCTGCCGCACTTCCTCTTCCCGGTCCGACATTATAATCCGTGTCTTTTCCGAAAGATTTTCCCTTTTTTATATAATCCTGCACAATCAAATGATAGTCAGCGTAGCCCATGCTCGTTATTACATCAAGTTCATGGTTATACCTTGCCTCATCTTCATCGCTTACGCCTTCAGGATATCTTTCCTTTTTCCCTTTATCTGATTTTAACTTTAAATATTCAGAAGCGGTCATTCCGGCTGGCACATTAGGAAACATAGGCGGATGACTTCCGAAATCATACTTTACATCACACCTGGCAGCCAGCTCGTCTGTGTTCTTAATTGCATCAATGATAGATTCTTTTTTGTATACATGAGAAAGCATTTCTGCCAGCTCATTATTCGGTTTTAAGTAATATTCCTTTGAATCCGGTCTTAACTCTTCCCATTTTTCAAATCTCTGCGCCATTAATATCTGTCTTCGTTTTATGTTTTCGGGAGTATTTACCGCCATATGAGCATCATTAGCAGCAATGAGTTTTAAGCCATGCTTTTCTGCAAGACTAATCATTCTGTTAAATGTATAATCTTCCATATCAAGACCGTGGTACTGTATCTCAACATAGGTATTTTCTTTTCCAAATATGTCAGCAAGATAACCAAGTCTGCTGTCGGCAAATGCACTTATCTTTTCTTCATCAATGATCATGCACTCTTCCAGTTCCCTTTTTAATCTGTTGTAGACCTTATGCGTTTTCTCCTGCTCCGACTTTTTTTTATTTTTTACCGATAACTCACTCTTAAGTTCTTTTATTTCATCATTAACTGCTTCCAGTTCCTTTTTTGCATTTTCTATATCAGCCTTTATGTGTTCTATGTTTTTTAAGGCAATCTCCTTATCCTCTCCGGTAAGCTTGCTGGCTGCTTTTTCCTGTTTCTTGTAAGTCTGCTTTGTTCTTTTCTGTATCAGTTTTTTGTCATCAGCAAACAGGGAAAGTTTATTCTGAATGTCACTTATTTCACTACACAGCAATTTGTATCCGGCATCTTCCGGGCTGTTGCATTTACTTAATCTTTCATTGATTTCACTTATCTTTTCTTCCTGCTTTTTATTAAAATAAAGTATCTGCGGGATATATCCTCCGACACAGGCTGTTGTATATATTAAATCTCCTCTTTTTACATACTTTTTTAGTATTTCAAATGTTGTAATCGGATATACCGATTTACCTATCCTTATCTGTTTCTTTTCAGAATCAGACATTATGTGGCACAGCTGTTTATATCCCTCATCATTTACAGCATACAAGCATGAATGACCTTTGTTTATAATGCTTATACCATCAATTTCATCATCAGGATTCTGCATATATATCTCTACTCCGATAAGAGGCTTTATTTCATTTTTTCTGCATTCTGCAACAAATTTAGGTATTCCCATCATTGTACCGTGATCTGTAAGCGCAAGGTTTTTACATCCCAGCAGCTTTGCTCTTTCTACCATCTCTTTTATTGTCTGCGCTCCATCAAACAGACTATATACACTATGGTTATGCAAATATGTTGTATTTTCCATATATCAAACACGGGTGCATAACGCACCCGCTGCCCCCTTCCTTAATGGAAATTATTATCTAAGAAATTTATTCTGTCGCCGTTTTCTGAATTTAATCCAAGACCGCTGAAAGTAAATATTTCCTTCTGTGTTATATCGTTCCCGTTATACAGAGTTTCTGCTGTATATCCGATATTTAATATTCCAACATAATCTTTTGAATAATAATCTGCTATTATCAGATCTCCGTTTCTTGTATAGCCATATACAATGCCGAGATATTCACCTTTCTTATCTGAATAAAATGATACCGGTACAGCCTGATTGTTCTGTATAAGACTTCTTAATGTAACAAGATCATCAAGTGTATTTGTATTGGCAGAAAACCTGTTTATCTTATCCGTATAGGTTGCTTTTCCTACGCTTGAAACAACTGTACTGCCTGCAAGCTCGTTATCCGCATCAATTGAAGCCATTCTTGATGATGCAATTATTACACCCTTGTCAGGGAATATTCCTGATAATATTTTTGTAAAGAAGTTATCTGACGTGTAAAAGGATTTTCCAAAGAATGTGATTCTGTTTACCATATCTGGCTTGGAATCATATACATATACCAGTTCTTCTTCCTTGATGTAATATGCATCCTCTTTCTTTCTATACTTTAACTTCACATGCTTTCCGTTCTTTATTCTATATGCACATGTACCCTCTGGAAACTGCGCATATCCTTTAAAATTGGTAAATTGATACCCTCCATCAGGAGTCCTTATTACTCTTCCGTAAGTCCTACTCTTAATATCATCAGCCCACAAAACCACACCATTGACCTTGTATGCCATATCATACTTTTCATCTTTGCTTTTCAATATTGTTTTCATCATATCTGTTAAAGACTGATCCTTTTCGTTAGCCTTTAAATTATTGGATAACTCATAATAATCTGAAAAGCCATCCCCATCACTATCAGCATTCCATACGGACAGACCTTTCTGTTGTTCGATTGAATTAATAACTCCATCTTTATCCCAATCCTCTTCTGAAGCATTTTTTAAAGCAGCATTATATTCTGTCACTGCTCCTACATTTAGCTTTACTTCTATGCTGTCCTCATTGTCTTTGATAAAGTACTGCGGTACATAAATAGCTCCAAGTACAACAGCTATACATCCACATATGGCAGTATACTTGATTATCTTATTATTTAACTCTTTCTTTTTCTTAATTTTATGAAAGTCAGAAAATTCTTTTCTATGTTCCACTGTATTGTTCTTATCTCTTAATGTGTCCTGTAATCTGCTCATCTTAAAACTCCAATCTTCATTTTTATATATATATACCATGCTGTTATTATTTTTTGAAAAAACGCCCGTTCCTTTTTTAGAAACGGGCGTTGACGCTAATACTTATGATTCATAGAAATCATAACTTTAATATTATTAATATCTTTTATATTTTTAATACCACTGATATTAATTTTCTCTTTTCCATGCTATAGATACGATTATACCGCATATGCCAAGAATCATAATGCAACCATATACAATCAATTTAATTACATTTCCATTGTCACCGGTCTGAATAATTTCAGAAGTCTGTGATGAATCAGTCATTAATTTATCTATCATATGGATAGTGGCATCTTCTTCAGTAGTTGTGAAAGATATGTTTTCTGCAAATTCATAACCCAGAGGAGCTGAAATCTCCTTAATCATATATGCCTCACCTATAGCAAGATTATCAATGACATAAGCCTCCTTGGTTGAGGTCCATCTATAGATTTCATTACCATCCATATCAAAGAGGCCTAATACTGCGCCTTCAAGCGGAGTACCATATTCATCCTCTTTTTGAACATAAATCTTGCAGGTCTTCACATCCTTTTTCTTTTTGTCTGTCATTACAACTTCCATATCCTTGCTATCATTTGGAAGTGTAAACTTGACATCCTCTGCATATTCGTATCCAAATGGGGCTTCTGCTTCATGCAACGTGTATGTCTTTCCAAGTTCAACACCTGTTACAATATGCTTGCCGCCGTCTGATACCCATTCATCGCATATATTACCTGCTTCATCAATAACCTGTAGTTTTGCTCCTGCGAGTGCATTGCCGTCCTCACTTACCTTTATTACATATACCTTTGCTGCTTTAAGCACATCAATCATTTTTACAACTGCTGTGTAGGTTTCTTTGCTTACATTGAAGCTGATATCATCTGCAGTAAGATAATTTTCGGGATTCTTTTCCTCGTGTAATGTAAATGTCAGATCATCATCGGTTATAGTAACTTTTGATAAGTCATCAGTTTTCTTTACTTTCCTTAGATAGCTTTCATAATCAAATTTATGAACCGTTCCATCTGAAATCCATTCCTCTACTACATCCCCAAACTTATTCTTTAACTGTAATGTTGCTCCTTTTACACCATTACCATTCTGATCAACCTTTTCAACATATATACCAGTTCCCGTAACATCTATCATTTTTATGTTAGCAGTTTTCGTTGTTTCATCTATGGTAAAGGTAATAGGTTCTGCCGTTATGTATCCATTTGGCGTTACCTTTTCCTTTAAAGTATATGTTCTTTCTTTTTCACTAAAATATCCAGCTTCTCCAACGCCAGACTTTTCCTTTGAAAATTTGTGAACAGTTCCGTCTGTCTTCCATTCATCAACAACATGGTCATCTGAATCTACAAGCTGTAGTGTAGCATCTTTTACAAAATTACCAAACTGATCTGTTTTTGATACATTTACCGTAATCATATCTGAATTGATTACAGGCTGGTCTTCAACTTCTACCAATGCACAAAAGCTTAATTCATTATTGCTAGATGTTACCTTGATATTTACATCAGTTGAAACATCTGAAAGCTCATACCCTGCAGGTGCCTGCACTTCTTTTACTGAATATGTTCCAAGCGGAAGTCCCGAAAGTTTGCTATAGCCATACTCATTGGTTGCTGGAAATGTTTTATATAGCTGTCCATTACTGTATAAGCCATACACTGCACCTTCTACACTGACTCTGTTTATACTGTCAGTCTTGTGGATTTCAATTGTTCCTGTAATGGCTGTATCAGTATAGCTTATAGATGCCATTGGTATATTATGTCCTGCATATACCGACTTTATATCAGTTGATAAATTATACCCTGAAGGGGCTTCTATTTCCTTAATATAATAGGTTCCAGCAGGAAGATATCCTGTTGTTGCCGTTCCGTTTGCATCTGTTGTTAAATATACATCATCTTCATATATATAATCACCGTTATTATCAATGTAACAGTAACCATTTTCTTCATATCCACCTACAGTCTTTGCTATATGCTTGCATTCTTTATCTGTATAAACCCCGAACACAGCTCCGCTTAATACATTTCCGTTTTCATCAGTCTTTTTAATCTGAATTTTCCCTGGAGCAAATCTATCTGAAACTGTATTCTTGATTTCATAGTCACTTGCCACAATCCATTCATTATTCGTTGAATATAATGTATATATATCCGGATCAAGCTGATAACCCGCAGGAGCAGATGTTTCAAGCATCATTATTGTATGACTGGTTTTATCAGCCATTAATGATACATCAAAGCTTGCCACACCGTTACCGTCTGTTGTTGCTGACTGGATGAACCCATATTCTGTTACCCTGCCGCTTCTAATTTCAGCTGCCGTATTAAAAAGCCATTCCCCAAAAGAATCTGCATCACCTGTATACGCTTCTGTTATGTCATAGAGTGAATATGTTGCCCCCACAACTTTATCGCCGTCATCAGCACTTCTTTTCACAATCGAAAATGGCTTATTTTCAATTTTCTTGTTGGTAAAGCTTACTGTTGTGACACTATTATAAGTTATAACTGCCTGCTTAACTTCGTTGCTTAAATAATATCCATATGGAGCTGCTACTTCCTTTACATAATAAGTCCCGGTATCAACAGGAATCTGCCCTATACCATTTGTTTCTACATAATTATTATCAAGGGTTGTATATGTTCTTCCAGTTGTAAGAACAGCAATCGGGTCTCCACTGCAGTCTGCTGTCTTATATACATAAAATACGGCATCAGTTAAACTTTCTCCCGTATCAGCATCAGTTTTTTCTACTTTTAGCCAGCCGTATTCATCGTATGTTCCTGCTACTGGCTGTGAAGCTTCATCTTCCGGAGCTTTTTGTTTTACAATTCCTCCTACCATTGTCTGCTTAATTCCATTCTGTGATATATAATAACCTATGTTATATGATTTAGCAGTCTTGTTTGAGAACACATTAACTTTTATGGAATTTCCCATATTAGCCTTAAATAATGCTTTTACGGTAATTATATTTCCATTTTTTTCTGATGTATAAGTATCATCAGCAAGTCCAGTCACAATATACGAAAAATCATCATCGCTAGCCTCAAACCTTGCTACATAATACAAACCCTCTCTTTCTCCACCAAGAGAATTAACAGTAATATCTGCAGTAGACTTATTTTCTATATTGTCAGTTGCTTTTGATATAAGCCACTGTGTAGCGTCCCATGTTGCTTCTTCCCCATCTCTCTTTGAAAACTGTCCTGCATAATTATATGAATATCCAGACCCCACTTCCTTCAATTCACAAAGATACATATGGATAGCGGTCTGTGTAGCTGCTCTTGCCTGCTCTTTTGATAAACCAAATTCAGTTATTACAGGTTCATTACCTAATCCAATATATCCGTAGGAAAGAATGCACTTAAGTCCTCTCTGTGCTGTAGACGATAAGGATGGCTGGCTTGACGAATATCTGTAGCTTGTTGCTGCTGTCGGACCACTGTAATCATGTTCTGTACAATAGACAACCTGATCATATTCATCCTTATAAAATAATGTGTTATAACCGACACCATTAACATTAAACGCCGGATAACTTCCATCCGGTGATATTGTGGCATCTTCATAATCTGCTTTAACTGACTTTGTGTTTATGGTAACACCTGCCATTATCGCACTAAAGCCGATTGCCACCACAGACAATATGCTAAGAGCTGTCTTAATCTGTGGTTTAAACTTATGAAATAAATTCTTCATATCTTACCCTGCCGTATTTAAAACGACTTTTCCTTTCTTTTTGACTCTTTTGAATGAACTGATTTTATAATGCAAGTTAAAATATGTTAGCTGTTCCACCACCTTTCCATATCCTATTTATGCAATTTTAGGACAGGAAAAACTAAAAAAAATTGTAAGTACATGGTATATATAAGAAAACCTAAAGAAATGGAGGAAGAAAATCATGGTGAAGAAAAAAATACTTACATCAGTTTATGTATCAGCCGTACTTCTTGTAGCAGGCTGTGGAAACAAAAACAATATAAATAATACGGTAAAGGAAACAAGCTCAGAAATATATACAGTAAGTGATGTCAATAAGACGGATTCATATGTATATGCTTCAGTAACATCTGTACAAAAACAGTCAGAAAATTCATCTGAAAATAATGAATCAGCTGATATGGGATCAGGTACATCAGTCATTGATGACAGTCCATCTGGTACAGTTCAGCCTGTGGCAGACGCAGATACTTCTCAGCCTGCAGTACAGAACATACAGAACTTACAGAACAATATGACTGATAATTCTGGTAATACCGATATCACTCCTGATTATGTTCCTGACAGCACTCCTGATGAACCAGTACAGGAGCCTGAACAGCCAGCCACTCCTAAATCACGGTCTTATATCGTTAATACATACGGATCTTACGAGGCATATGGTAAAGAGGTAATAAATGAGATCAACAAACTCCGTGCTTCTTACGGTTACGAACCGCTTGTTGAGAATGCAAGAGCTGATGAGATTGCCTATAAAGTAAACTGCGAGCAATCTTCTGCTTCTATCGGTCACTGGACAGGGGAACAGAGACCTTCTCTTTCCGGACTTTACAGAAACCTTGAATCTATTGGTGTTGCCGCAGATTTATCATGGGGAGATTATGCGGCTCCTTCCGCAACTGCCTATGACCTTACTCTTGACCACACAAAAGGCATTGTAACAAAACCTGACCAGAAATACATTGGCATTTCTGTTATGCAGTGTCCTGATAATAATAATTATGTTGTAATTACAATTGAAGCTTATTCAGACCTGAATTTTTAGTTTTGTATTTGGAAAATTAATATGAGTTTTTCTATGGCGACTGTTCTATACAGCCGCTTTTTTCTTTTTCTCGCATACTTATGTATAGTTGTTTTCATGTATTTTAAGACAAAATTTTTAGGGATTTTCTATGGGATTTTTGCATAAATAAGGTAGAACTATCATGGAGGTTTTTTAATATGCATACTAAATATCAGAAGAAAAAAGTCATTAAAATTGCTGCAGGAATCGTTACCGTTGTGATTGCTGTAATAATATTATCCAAAATTCTTTCTTTAAAAAGAGAGCTGCCAGTTTATGTAGGTACAATAGAAGAACCTACTGCTGCTTATTCTATTGAAACACAAAGAGTTGAATATGCAAATGTAATGATGGATATTCCTGCAGACTGGACTTATATGATCTATAACGATAATGCCAGATACGCAAGTGATAACGGTTCCTACATAGATATAATATCACAGGACTACTACCCTGAAATAAACACATTTCTTTCAGAAAATATTGTATCAGCCCGTATTGCTTCTATAGGCGGCACCGAAACCGGTTTTACCTCAATGTCATCGTCATGCGTTTATTACAACTATCAGAAGATGGTAGGTGATACATTCTACAATGTCTGTTCTTATATTTCATGGGATTTTTCCAAGATAGCAGAAATTGATATATGTATTCCTGCTGAAATTTATGGAGATTACCTTGAACTGCCTGAATATCTTATAAATAAGATTACATGTACAAAAACATCTCCTATCAGTGAGGATTATTATGTATATTATGAATCTAACACCAACACACAGTTTGGTGTTCCCATAACCTGGGAATTTACAAATAATGGACAGATAACTTTATATAACGGAGATGCATCGATAATAATTGGCTCATCAAATATTACCAATTTCTCATCAGTGACATCAATGCAGTACAGCCAGCTTACAGGTAATTCTGTTGCAAACTTTGTATTATCATCTTTTAATCCTTCACAGAATCAACTTACAGCCGAAGCAAACTATAATGATAACGGAACAAAAAAATATATGAAACAATATATGGTCAACGCAGGTAATATAAGTCTTGTGTTTACCCTGACTGTTCCATCATCATCAATGAACAATTCTTTGTCTGCTATTTTTGATACTGTTACTGGTTATTATCAGTACTGGGGATGATAGTTTTAACTTGCATATATATTTTACATACTTCCAATTGAAAAACGGAGATGAATTTATAGCCATATGGCAGAAAGAGGTGTACATTATGTATGCAATAATTGAGGATTTAGAAAAAAAAATCCGTGATTTTTATGAGGCAGCAGAGTTTGCTGAAGATAACGGCGACTACAAAAGCGCATTATATTATCTTGAAGAGGCAAAAAAGCTGAGAAAAAAATTAGAGTCTGAAAAAAGAAAGCAAAGTAAGCAACTAAAGTCATGTGATTTTTCAGATTACTGTGAAGCAGCAATAATGCTTTGTATGTAACAGAAAAGAGGAAAACTAATTCTCCAACGGATTAGTTTTCCTCTTTTTGTCTTGTCTAATTAATGCTCCCCTAGATGCTTTTTAAAGTGTATGATTAGCGTATACTACAACTTATTTTTCTATCTTAACTGCCGGACCATTATTACCCCATCCACAGAAACAATCTTTTTTTTTAACTGTTTTTGTACGATTTGTAAATATATATTCACCATGTTTACCCATTTTCACAATTCTTCCTTTTAATACACATGGAAAAATCTGATCAATTACTATAGTTATCTTTGCATCTATATTGCTATCTTTAAATGAAATAAACATGCCTTCTCTAAAATAATTATTATACATATAAAACATCCTCTTTTCTATGAATTTTTAGCCACCATACGGAACTGACTGTATGACGGATTGCACTTGCACAAAAGATTATCAAATGCATGTCTGTACCGGTCTGATAGTTTGATAAAACTACCAATTGAACATTCTTTGTATTCAGGAAAAATATCAAAAGGACTCACTCCGGCTTTATAAGCATCTGTATGCTCGTAAAGCTCCAATAGTTCGGATACATATTCTGGATTAGGGCTGTCAGTATCCCATTCCATAATTTTACAGAACTGGATTTTTTCATCCAAATCCGGATAAATCTGGTTGATGATATCTGAATATAGGCATCTTGTATACCACATGAAATTTGTGCTTACAATTCTCTCATACTGCTCAAAAATAGCCTCTCCTGTACCGCAATATGACGGTAGCCGGTTTCCCGTGTACAGCTTAAGATAATCTTTAATGCTGTATGTATCAGTAATGACACCTATCTTTTCCAGTTCTAACTGACCATTATCAGAGCAGTTCAGCTTATACAGAGGCTTTTCTTTTCTCATTTCCTTTTCCATGAAATAACTTCCTACTCTGATAATGCAGTCTTTTTCTTCCTGAACATACATATTAACCCTTTTTACTACTCTTTCAAATAACATATTCTTATCCATAAATCTTCCTCTACAGAGCCATTAGCAATGAACTAAGTTCATCAGCAAAAGCATTGTTTTTATTTTCTATCGGTTCAAATACCTTTACTTCGATCTGCGGTGTTATGCTACCATTGAAGTAATTGTTGGAAAGATTACCAATCAAGGATACATTTTTAGGTTCACCCTTTTTTAAATATTCTTCCGACATTCCAAAGCATAATGCATTTGAATCTGCTCCAAACAGCTTAACATGAATACTTTCTTTACCCATATATCGGACATAAAGACCGCCGTCTGGATATAATACATAATTCTTTACATACACAGTAGGAATTGGGTTTCCTTCTCCATAAGGTGCATATTTTTCTGCTTCTTCAATAAAATGACTGAAATCAGCCTCTTCAACTTCAAAATCATAAAAAATATCATTATCATCTGATATATCAAGAGGCATTTCATTAAGTTTTTGTCTTATTATTTCTACTTTTGATAAATCAGCCGACATACCTGCAGCTTTAGCATGACCACCAAAAACAATAAATAATTCTTCAATTTCCTTTAATGTATTAACAAGATTAATGTTATCTGTGGAACGAGCAGAACCATGAGCTATGCCGTCATGTACATTCATCACAATTGCAGGTCTCTGGTACTTTTCACACAGTTTTCCTGCAATAATACCGCATATACCCTTATCAAACTTTTCACTTGCAACAACAATGAATTTACAGGTACATTTATCACCGACAACATCACCTCTTTTTATGAGAATATCTTTTGCAATACCCACCTGATCACGGCTCTTATCTTTTCTCAATTCATTATAATCAAGAACCTTTTTGAAATAAGAATTAGCAATTCCAATATTTTTAGATGCCAACATAGTTGCGCTTATAAGCGCACCTGCATCTTCCAACCGGCCAGGAGCATTAAGCATAGGGGCAATATTAAATCCTATGGTAGTTGTAGTGAAATGTTCTATTCCTAACTGTGTTATAAGAGTTTTTACACCAGTTATTAACTCATAATCTGCAATATTATTCATTATTTCCAGTGCTTCTTTTACAATTTTTCTGTTTCCATTTTTCATAGGTACAACATCTGCTACGGTAGCAATACCGGCAGTAACCTTCATTGTATTGTGGGCTATTTCATCTAATCCACCATACATCTCATTATATTTCTCAAAAAATCTAAGAGTTAATCCTGCAGCACAGTATGGAGTATAGCCATATACGCTTTCATCCTTAATTCCGTCTGACTGGTCTATAACCACATCTGCGTCAGGATAACCTGCTTTTGCTACATGATGATCAACCACAAGAACTGTATAGCCAGCTTCCTTCATCCTCTTTATCTGTTTATATGCCACAATACCATTATCAACGAGTATAATAAGCTGCGGTTCAGTTTTTTCGAGAATTTCTTCGAGGATTTTATCCGAAAAGCCATATCCTTCAGAAAATCGCTTTGGAAATCTTATATGAGGTATAAGACCTGCACACTTGCATCCAAGATACATCTCAAACCCTGATGTAACACCATCTACATCATAATCTGCTAATACATATACAGGCTTTCCTACATGCTCATGTAACAGCTTTACTCCCTCTGCGATATTTTCTATAGGACACTCCGGCATTATGTTGTATTCCTCAATACTCTGACCTGTATTATCAATGACATATTCTTCTATACTCTTATAACATTTACGCTGTTTCCACATATGAAGCCTCTTTCTGTACCTTTATGATACCAATATTGTCTTTATTGCTCCTTTTTCAATAAGCATTTCCGTATTAGCTGCATTATCATTAACACAGATTTTTACTTGGTCATCTTTTATTTCTTTTACTATCCCATATATGCCACATTCCATAATTATCTGGTCCCCTGCTTTTAAATCTACAAGCATTTTCTTTTTATTAAGATTTGCTTTTCTGGCTGGTGAAATCTTAAGAAAAAATGCCAGTACAACTGCAAGCACTACATATATAAGAATATATAAAACATCATTTGGCATAAATTTTTCTCCTTGTGTTTTCTTATATATACCAAGGTACCTGAAAATTTTTTTCAAAATAAAAAAGAGCTGCTCCGTATGGAACAACTCTGAAAAAGATTATTCTGTTTTAGGCATTTTCCAGTCTGATGATTTCTACCTCGGATTCATCAAGCTCAGTCTTTTCACATCTACCTGCAAAAATATGCTGAATGTACTGTCTTCCCTTTTTTCTTGTTGCAATCCGTCCATCAATTTTTAAATGGTCGTTTACATTTATATCGAGCTGATTGTCAGCCTTATATACATCAACATCTAGGCATATGACCTTTTTCTTTTCTGCATTCGTCACCACTGCAAGTGAAAGTGTTGTTATGCCGGGGGTAAGCTGATACATTCCCTTTACCACTCCCTTAAGTCTTACCTCATTACGGTATCTGTTAGGACCGGAAAACTCAGGATTTCTTGTATAGCTTATGCAGCTTATCTCTTCCACAAACTGATTTGTCTTACTGTATTTAAACTTTGTCATCTTGGCAGTAACAGAAATCCAGTTTTTGATCTGAATTTCATAATCTGCATTTCTGCTCATTTTTCCCTCAATTTTTACTGTAGGGTATGCTACCCTTCCATGATGTACTGTTCTTATCGTGATATATATTATCTTATCAGTTTTGCTGTGGATAACTTTTTTATATACAACCTGCCCTGTAATTAATACGATATTCTCCATTTTCTGCCCCTTTCTAATTAGCTGTATGCTTGACTCTTGCACATATGATAGCATCATAATTATCTTTAATCTGGCCAATGAACTCATATACCTTACCATATGTTGTATCATCTACTCTGTCCAGATCATCAATGAGCAGTATCTTATTGCCATATAACTGATTAATTACATGATACACAGCTAGTGTTGCAATAATTTTCTCTCCGCCGGACAATGAATTAAAACATATATACTGGCTTCCATTTACACTGTATAATAATTCAAATCCATTATTTGTATTGAATTTTATATTTGCATTTTTCATTGCTCCTATTGTTGAATTCATGCGGTTTTCAAGCGGAGCAATTATAAGCTTCCAGAAGTTAAGCTTTACCTTTCCGTTAGGAGATAACATTGCAAGAAGTTCTGAGTATATATTCGATACAGCTGTCAGCTTATCTTTTTGTGCAATTTTATTCTTAATGTCATTATACTGGATAACTTCCCTTATCTGCTTCTGAACGGATTCCTTTTCTGCCGTGTAGTCATTTCCGATTACAGGCTCTGGTGCCTCTCCGATTTCAGGGATACTTTCTTTCAAAGTATTTACTGTCTCTTTTAAGGATTTCTTTGTCTTTTCAGACTCTTCGTACTGGACAGCTTCATCAATACGCTTTCTGATATCCTCTTTTTTTCTGGATAGTTCCTTCTTTTCTTCCTCAAGCTTTGCTATCTTCGCTGTGATATTATCGCATTCCTTAATCAGAGATTCTTTTAAATCTGCCCTGTTTGCTGTACAGTGTATTTTTTCACTTAACGGACAGGTCGTTTTATCCAGTTCCTGAATAAGCTTAAGATTTGTATTCTTTTCTGCCTGCAAGGAACTTATCTGCTTCTCGCAATTTATATACGCTTCCAGTATATTCTGCTCTTCAAGTTTTAATGAGGCCGGGCTTACAGGATTCTCCTTTGTAGGAGCAAGTGTGCTTATTCTTGCTTCTATATCTCTTATCTGGCCATTTATCCTTTTGACCTTAAGAGCGTTGTTATTATATAGTATTATATTCTTTTTCTGTGCTTCAACAACCGCTTCCCTTTTCATAATATCAGCCAGCTTATCCTGCAGCTCTTTTTCTGTATGCATAGGTGGCTCTGTAAGCTGTAATGTGCCGAATGCTTTAATATTACGGTTGTTAATCTGTCTCTGCTGATATGTTTCGTTATACAATTTGCCAATATCTGATAACGCGATTACATTTTTATCAACCTTTGCAAGACTCATTATATCCAACAGATATTCATACTGTTCATCAGTCATATTCTCCGCAAGTTCCCTGAGTTTTTCAGAATCAATATTCTTGTTTATCACATTCATAATAAGATCACCAAGGGCCTGTTCTGATATTTCTGATAAAGACAATGGATTACAGAGTATCTTGCAGGCCTTACCTGACATAAGATTGTTTGTCATCCATTCCTCAAAAGCTTTTCCGGTACATTTTCTCCCATTTATGTAAGGGATATTCTGATAACCAGTTTCGGTTTTCTTTAATACCCTGCTTAATGTTGTACCGTTTGTTTCTATATCCACCTGACACACATTCCCATTATTATATATCGGATTTGTAGGATAATCACCACTAAGGCAGAAATTAATTGCCTTTAAAAATGAACTTTTACCGTATCCATTATCTTCTTCCATTATATATAACTTATCTACATTGACTGTCCTTGAATCAATTCCTGCAAATTTGTTTACTGTAATTTTCATAAACTCACCTATTGGCGCACATGCGCCCCTTTCTGCCTAAACAGGCTTGCTTTTCTTCTATATACCAAGATGTTTTATTTTTTTCAAAATTTCAAAAATTAAGTGATATACATTTAAGAATTTAAGGCGGGAATTCTCGGTCATTTGTATCTTAGCAGCTTCACAAATGTTAAAAAACAGCCCCGAAGGGCTGTTTCGCATATTAATTGTATTGTTGGTATTAATTTTATTAATTATAGCACTCATATACAAAAGTATATCCATTTCTGTTTACGACAACTATAGCAATGGATGATAATGAAGCGGACATCCTGTTTTCTCTTGAATCGCTCTTTGCCTGCAGATATGCATGCAATCCATCGACATCAGATGAATATGTCATTATACATGATTCTGAACTATTATTAAGACTAACTCCATATTTTAATGCAGCTTGAGCCAGTGTCCCGTACAAAGAGCTGTTTTTATCCGCATTTCCATCTATAGCCATATTTGCACATTTTATCTGAGCCAACCTGTAAAGACTACCTTCATCCATACTTACAGCAGAAAGTCCTAAAGAGGTTCTTTCTTCATTCAGATTAGTAAGTATACTATTTGCAAGGTCTGTGTTATATGTAACTTTTTGTGACATCCTATAGCACTCGGATGATAAATCATCTAATGCTGTACCCGCATCATTACCTGCATTAATACTCATAGTTCTTGCTATTTCCGTAGGCCCGTCTTTTTTTGTAGAAATCAGTTTGCCATCTTTATCGAAGACTTTTATTACAGTCGTCTTATATGTAACTGTATAATTTCCTTCCTGCTTCTTTTCGGTATAGCTTGTGGTCTGTGTATATGTTCCATCACTATTATATTCCTGTTTTGTCTCCTCTTCCGTTATATTATCAGAGTTGTTATCAGATGTATTAAATATATTGGAATTATTGCCAGAATTTTCATTGCTGCTGTTACTATTTTCATTGTTATCATCAGGTAACACCGCATCAGATGGTTTATCTGATACTACCCATATATAGTTGCCATTTTCATCAATGATACGCTCCCTGTAGCCTATTAGTACTCCATACTCATTATATACAGCATACACATTTCCTGATACACAGATATAATTTGATGGTATTGTGGATGCATCCTTGTTATCCGTATCATTTCCATCTGAATCACAGTCTACATATGCATATGAATTGTCCGAATTTCTTAAATATCTTACATACCTCTCATCACTTGTAATTACATATCCGTTATCTGTTTCAGATACAATCTGATACGTTTTATTCATATCAACATCTGACCACACCCATGTTCCGTCTTTCATCTTTTCTCTATGTCTATATGCAGATATATTTCCGCTTGTATCAACTACCATGTAAGTCTCCTTTTCACCGGGAACCGGAATATAATTTCCCGGTATCTCCGGATCAAGAATCCATCCACTGTCAGCTTTTGTCTTAACAGTCTTATCATACCATTGAGTACTCTGTGTTGAATCCGTACTTGGTCGTTTTGAAGGGTTATTTGCTTTACCTACCCATACGGCTACAAATACAAGAATCAGAACTGCCAGTGCTAAAACTATAACCTTATTTTTCACCTGTCATTCCTCACTTTCTTAAAAAAGCCAGCTCACATGAGCTGGCTGGCGACCTTTTCAGTGTTTTTGCTGTTTATTTTATTTAAGATATCTGGGTTACTATTTTCTTAGGAGAAAAACATTTGTCGCCATAAATGATCTCATAATATTTATGCAATAAATGGAGGTGAATTCCATTAATTATTTACTCTTTTTTGAAAAATTAGCAAAAATTTTTAAAAATCCTGGTACATCCGCTTTCGCTTCGCCCTTTATCTCATCCTTGTTAATGATGCCTACAGATTTTGAACGACTATCCGTTGACTGGTTTCTGTTATCTCCAAGGACAAAATATTCATCGTCACCAAGTCTTATTTCCTCTGACGCAATACCTGCTTCTGCCATTTTATCATAATTATACTGACTCTCAGTATTATTTACATAAAGCTTTCCATTACTTATATAAACAGTATCTCCGGGACACGCAACAATCCTTTTGATAATATAATCTTCTGTGCCGTCTTTTTTTATTATAACTATGTCTCCATAAACAGGGCTTGTAATCTGATATTTAATTTTATTCACAAACACCATTTGACTGTCTGTATATGTAGGTGTCATAGAATTTCCATCTACAATCATTAAATCGCAAAGGAAAGCTCTGCATATTACAAGTATTGTAAATAGCGTTATCAACACAATTACTATATTCAGTATATGTTCAAATATACTCTTTCGTTTCACATGGTCTTCCGGCATAAATTGAGAGTTTGAAGTTTCCTGCATTTCCTGAATCGTATTCGTTTTAGGAATATTGACAGGTTTCGGACACTCTTTTTTTTGCTCAGTCTTTGACTCATCATCTTTTAAAGCTGCTTTGACTATTTTCACAATCTTTGTGACCTCTTTCATATTAAGTTCGTCATCGACTTTAATTTTCTCTTCTGACTGTTTATTATCTGTATCAAGCTTTTCTGTTGCAACATCTTCTTCATTATTGTTTTTTATTACGTTTCGCCTTAATCTATCAAGCGGATTACTTTCAGGAGGTATATCATCTTCTTTTTCTTCTCCGGCTTCATCTTCATCTTTTTTATTAAACAAATTTTGTGCATAATTTGGCTTAAAAGCATCTGACTGCTGTTCTTTGATATCGTGAACCTTCTGTCTGTTGACAGAAAGTCTGCTTTTGATTAACTCAGCATTTTCTTCCCGTTCCGGGTCATCATTTTTTTTAAACTTATCTAATATTTTAATCAATAACTTTTCCTCACTTTACAACACATCCTTGGTTATTATGCTAGGCTTATTACTCTTGGCAAAATCATATTCTGCCTGCCACAATGCTGTTTTGTTTGTTATAAGCTTATCCCTGAAGTATGTAGCAGTACAGATTTTCAATTTATAGCCATCCAGTTCCTTCGGGTTCTTCTTATCCACCCATTTATTTACAATCTTTATCATTTTATCGAGGGTATCTTTTGAATCAACGATAAAATAAATATATCTTGTTACACGCAGAAGCTTGTTCATCTTGCGTTCATAATCAAGCTGCCCTTGATTGCCTCTTTCGTATTCGTAAAAAGTAAGTTGCTTCCCATTTTCCTTAAATTGTATATCGGGAACGTATACCTCTTTGTTATTCCCCGAACCATAGTCTATAGGATTTTTTTTATTAAACATGCTTACATCCGTAAATCTTGCTGGATCCTGGAGCATAAGCTCATACAGAAACAGTATTCCATATCCATGCTCAAGATTGTCATGCTCATTTATTATTTTTTTCATTTCGCTTTTAACAGGATTCTGGTGGTATTTGAATTTATATACCATGTTTCCCGCTTCTGAAATGTGATACACCATCAGATTTTTACTGAACGGATTAATTGCCGTATCGACAGCAAGCAGCCCCATGTCCTTTAAGGTATTGATTCCCTGTCTAATTGCCCCCTGCGTTTTTCTGCCACCAAATGCATCTACTATCTTTGTCATTCTTGAAAGTCCCTGTTTTCCCATTATAGCCAGAATTTCCCAGTGAATGTCTTTTAGATTTTCTGCGGCAGCCTTTATTTTGTCATAGTCTTCTCCTATTGGTTCTCTGTCTACCTTCGGCTTTGGTGGCTTAAAAGTCTGGTTAAAAGCAGGAGTCTTTTTTATCACACTATTAATATTTTCTGCTGCTGCTGCTGCAATTAGGTTTCTGGCTTGTTCTTCCTCATCAGCATCCCCTTCAACAACAGTTTCGATATTTGCAGACTTCTTTTTACCGAAATCCTTTAATTTCTTATGGGTTTTCTCCTCTGGAACTGTATTTGAAACATCTGCTTCTCTATTTTCTTCCGGGGCTTCATTAATAGCATCAACAGGAGTACCAGAATAGGAATTTTCACTTACAAGCATCTGGCTTATCTGATTTTTCAGGTTTTCAATTTCAGCTGATTTATCCTCAGATTCTTTTACAATAACCTTTATAATTTCATTTCTCTTATGCGAATATTCCTCAAATGCTAACTTTGTGGAGTGAACCAGTTCCTGCATATTTTTTTTGTTTGTATCATGTATTTCTTGTGATTTATTAAATATATTTTCACATAATTCCCTTACACGATCACATAAATCATTATATTCCTGCTCTTCTCTTTTCCATTCTGCTTCATTTTGGCTGTTGGTTTCAACCATATCATCATATTTTGATATCAGAATGTTATATTTGTTAAGCAGTTCCCTGTAATCGTTATCTGTTACCATATTTTTCCTCCAGCTCTTTATAATATCCATCAGCCGTCCAGTCCTCAAAGCTGCTTACATCAATACCTTTCATTGTCTTTCCAACTGAACTGAAGTTTTGTGTAATTGTATCAAAATCAACCTTGCTCTGTACCCTATATGTTATGGCCTGCTCTGCTTTTGTTTGACTGTTGACGGTAAGCGCCTCTGCAATATTTTGCAGATAAATGGCTATATCATTTGCACACCAGTTATACAGCATATTTTTTAAAAGCGAGTAATCACTCTTTACAGTAGTCGCATCCAGCTGTGTTAAATATGCATCTATTTCATCAAGTACGGATTCATATTTAGTTGCAATTATCTGTGAATTATCAGGATTAATTGCCAGCTCATAATCTGTCTCAAGCACTTTTTCATACAATAGCTTACATTTTTCATAATATGTCATCAGTGATTTATATTCCTCTGCTTTTTTTATATCATCATACTTCATTGCCACAGGCACACTGTATCCTTTGCTGTCATACTGGTATGATGTTTTGGTTACACCATATATAAGAAATATAATATACATAAAACAAAAACATACAGTCCAGATTTTCCATTTCACCTTCAAGGCATATACAACTTTTATGCTCCCTGACGGTTCAGCAGTGGTTTTATTATCACAATCACAGATTTCTTCTTGAATTTTGTCATCACTCTTTTTATTTTTAAATATTCCTGAAAATTGTCCCACTTTACCGCCGGTCTTTTTTGACGTTTTTCTTAAGGCTTCTATCGGAGTGGAGGTATAATCTCCACTCTTTCTGGACTGTTCCTTAAACACATCTTTATAACCTTCAGACGATTTATTTTTATATGCATCTTTTAATCCTGCCATAAAATCGAAAACCTCACTTAAATATCATTGTACACTTCGACATTCTCTGCTTCCTCATTATCAGGATCATAATCACTTTCGTAAGTGTTTGTCTCTATCTTGTCCGCAAGTGTTTCGATCGGCTCACTGACAACAATCACAAGCCCTTTGCCACTTGCATTAGATGACACATAACTGAATAAATATTCATAAAGCTCATCTGGAATTTCGTTTTTATTTTCATACTGGCATATATCCTCCGAATTTAATTCATCTAACCTCAATTCTATTGGAGTATCATCCGGTATTTTAACAAGTAAGTCTGATAAACAGCTTTCTCGACCTGTTCTGTTGTTGAACAAATATTCTACTCCGTATGCATACAGTTCTGTAATATAATCCGTCCAGACATATTCCTTGCCACAATTCTTGCAGACAGACTTTTTATTCTGTATCAATCTTGTCTGAACGCTTGCATCAAGCAGAACCGTAGAACCAACTGACAAAGTTTCCATATCACGCTTTGCACGCTCCCCATAAGACCTTACATACGGATAATCTGTATGATTTTCTGCAACATCACCCTTAACCCTGTATTTTCTATTAATTGCAATAGGATACTGACAGGCATATAAATCGCCTTTTCTGAAATCTTTTAATTCTGCACATATCGTTCCGATAGCACTTACCCTATTACTTGTTTCCGCCCTAGACAACAAATATTCATACGCATCTTCCTTGGTATTATCACACTCCCTCAAAACTATGCTCATTGGTGTTATATACACTAGTTCTCCAGTTTCAATGTTTTTTGTATTACATTCAGGACATGTAGACACCTTTGGTTCATACAATGTAGTTATTACTCCCAATACATCAATCATGTCATATTCATTAAGCTGCATCATTTGTTCTATTATTTTCGGGTCTCTGCTTTTTAAAAGCGGCACATCATATCTCGGTTTATAATCTATTCCCGGAACTTCAATAAACCTTCTTACTGTCCTAATCAAAACTGATGCTTCAACAGGTTCTTTGTCCTTGTTAACTGTTACCCTTACCTTACCATACACATACCCATATAACTCAACCTTATTTTCTCTTGCCATAAAAAATAATTAACTTCCTTTCTTGTATTTAATTTATAAGAGCCGATATCTGTGATTTAATTGTTGTGCTCACATTATCAGCATCATATTCTATTCCATCTGTTATGCACTCAGCTACATAATTTGCCTGCGCAAGAATGTTATTAACTGCACTCATCATATTCTCCCTGGTACTTTCATATCCTTGTGCCGGTCTCTTATGTTCCAGTTCATCATAAAGCTTTTTAAGATTTTCTTTCGTTGCTGCTATATTCCCTGATACAGATTCCTTATCTGCCGCACTTTTATACTGTGCAACATTTGAAACAAGTGTCATGCCATATGAATTTATTTTCGTCTTGATACCTTCAATGAAGATTGAATATTCTGTTGCTGACAAAGCAACATCTGAATAATATGCATCCTTTGTATCCGGTTCATTTTCAAATAAAAGCTGTGTTCCTGATTCAGAACATCCAGTAAGTGTTACACATGCTAATAATCCCACCATAAAAGGTGTTACTTTTTTGTTTGCCATAGGCTTAATCCCCCTCGCTAAAATTATCATCTAATCTATTTATGCAATAATGCACTCTCAATTCCTTAAAAAAAATTTATTTTCTTCAATGGCGGATTCTGATTTCTAATTTAAAAATGCTTCTAAAAAGTTATCCACAATAAAATTTTTTCAAAACTGCTCCTTGATTGATTGCTTGATTATATACTTGATTATATTCTTGATTATATTCTTGATTACGGGGTTCATTTTATTCAGTATTTACGCGACCTGCGGAACGCAAAGGTCATAGAGTTTTCCAATGAAGGTCATAGAGTTTTCCAATGAAGGTCATAGAGTTTTCCAGTGAAGGTCATAGAGTTTTCCAGTGAAGGTCATAGAGTTTTCCAATGAAGGTCATAGAGTTTTCCAATGAAGGATACAGAGTTTTCCAATGAAGGATACAGAGTTTTTCAATGAAGGATACAGAGTTTTTCAATGAAGGATACAGAGTTTTTCAGTATAAATAGCAATTTTTTGTAGATTTCTTATGAATTTTTAAAAAAATATTCTTTTCTTGGTATATATAAAAAATTCATAATTATGGAGATTTTTATGGAGACACAGATAAAAAGTCTTGGAAAAGATATAGACAAATATCTAGTTCAAAAAAGCAAGCCGCTTTTTTCTCTTTGGCAATCAGAATTAACTCTTGCCGAATTTAAGATTTTAGATGTTTATTTAGGTAGAATTAACAGTCACAATGATGAACATAGAACGGTTCGGTTTAAAAAGGGTGAACTTGAACAATTACTTGGTATAAAACAATTAAAGTCTAAAGATCTTGATGATAGACTTAAACATTTGATGACAACTGTTCGTATCAAGGATAATACAAATAAAAATGGCTTTACTAGGATTGCATTATTTGAGAAAGCTTATGCTGAACAGAATGATTACGGATTATGGGAAGTTGAACTTACTTGCACGGAATCCGCAAAACAATATATTTTTAATCTTGAGGAAATAAATTATCTTCGTTATAAACTTAGAAATATTGTGAATATAAAAAGCCGTTACGCATATATTATGTTTTTATATATATTTGAAAACAAATATCATAAAGTCTGGGAAATCTCTCTTGATGAACTAAAAAAAATGCTAAATTGTGAAAGTGAAGAAACTTATAAACAATTTAAGAGATTTAACGATTTAGTTCTAAAGAAAATACATAAAGAAATCAATGATGTAACAGATATCTTATATGATTACGAAACAGTTAAAGACGGACACTTTGTAATAGCAATCAGAATTATTTACAAAGGCATGAAGAAAAACTTGGGAGACGCTGGTGAAAATCAGATTATCGAAGAACTCCCTCAAGAAATATTAGAATCTGAACAAAGAAAGGATTTATGGCAACGGTCACTTGCAGAGTTTAATCTTACTAAAGGACAGTTAGATGTTATCCGGTCTTTCTTAGTTACTCTTCCTGATTATAAACTTCCGGAAAGTCCGGCCTGTTATGGAGACATTGAACTTAGACAGTATCATTATATTGAGCAAAAAGTGAAAGAAATTAAAGTTAGGGATAATATCAAAAATCCATATAATTATCTTGTGCAGATTATTAAAAATGATGTATATTCAGAATAAATGAGCGCCCTTTATTCAAGGACGCTTATAATTTCGGATACCAGTCCTGTTTTCCTGCCGGATGTAACATGTTTTATGCACATTTCCATCGAATCATCTTCTGAAATGATATATACCATTTTTTTAGCCCTTGTTATGGCTGTATACAGAAGATTTCTGGTAAGCATTCCTGGTGTCCTTTTAACAAGCGGAATTGCTACAACCGGATATTCAGAACCTTGTGACTTGTGAATTGTTATGTCATAAGCCAGCTTAAGACAACTGAAATCCTCTTTTGAAAGTGTTATGCTCTCTCCTGGAATATCAATAATAATATCATTACCATTGATTTCAGTGATTGTTCCACAGTCACCATTATAAAAACCTCTTGATGGTTCATTCTGAAGAAAAATTATCTTGTCACCAATATGATATTTCTTTCTACTAACGGTAATGTGTTTAGTGCTATTGTCAGCATAAATCTCCTGCTGTGCTATTTCATTGATGTGATTTACGCCTGCAAGACTGGCTTTGATTGGAGATAAAACCTGAAAATCAAATGGCTTTTCTTTATCGTAATTTTTCTTAAAAATCTTCATGGTTTCGATGGTAACATCAGCCTCGTTGAGACATCTGATTACCTTAAAATCTTCCGCCTCTTTAATATCCATATTTCCATCTTTGACTTTATTTGCATTAGCAACAATCTGAGAATCTTCAGACTGTCTATATACTTTAGTCAATTGATAAACAGGAACTTTTTCTGAAGCAATCAGGTCTCTTAATACGGAACCAGGTCCAACGGATTCAAGCTGGTTGATATCTCCAACGAATAGGACAAAAGAACCGTCCCTGACTGCAGATAATAACATTGAAGCTAAATTAATATCAAGCATAGATACTTCATCCACTACAATAATATCTGCATCAATCGGATCCGTTTCATTCTTTGACGAATAAGACTCATTATCAAACGGTCTATATTCACAAAGTCTATGAACAGTCTGAGACTCAAGCCCTGTGGATTCCTTCATTCTCTGTGCTGCTCTACCAGTTGGGGCGCAGCATTTGATGACAGCACTCGGTATAATTATCCTTAATGCTTCGAGGATTCCTTTCAGAGTTGAAGTTTTTCCGGTTCCGGGACCACCAGTCAGAATTTTAATGCCGGTTGAATTGCACATGTCAAATGCACCTCTTTGCTGTGGAGCGTATTTGATTCCAACTTTTGCTTCAATTTCATCTACCATTTTTTTATCAAATGACAGATTCTTTTTTGAATTTTCCAGTCTTGCATACTGCCTTGCAACATTTTTTTCAGCGAGTATTCTCTGCTGAACGGCATAACCATTACCGGTAAGGATATATTTCTTATTGACCTTGGCGTTCATAAGGATATATCTTGTATCCAGCTTTGGATATGCCTGTTGAAAACTGGATATTTGCGATGCTATTTGCTCAATTGAAATGTATGTGTCGCCATATTCGGCAAGTCTGTCAATAGCGCTATTTACAAGTGCATTTATACGAGCCTTATTGGTGACAGACACTCCTCTTTTCGCAGCAACCTTATCTGTGAGCTTAAACCCACATATACCACAGACAGAATATGGATTTTCAGGAATTTCATAAATACCCTTTGATACCATGCTTCTTATCTGAGTAAAACTCAAGTCATCACGGTATTCATTATACAAATCCTGTTCGAGCTGTGGCATAAACACAGCACTTATGATTTTACGGTCAAGATTCTTTATCTTGTCCAAATCTTTAATGTCAGGCAGCTGTGTATTAGGAACCAGTTTTTTTAAAGCTACAGCATTGGAATAATCCATATTTATGTTATGAAACATAAATGTATTATTCCCCAGCGTTCCCTCAATGATAACAGGATGACCCGCTTGAAATCTTCCAGATATTCCTGTACATCTTATAACCTTACCATCTGATAATATATCCATAGATATATCTCCGGTTCCAAAATCATAATCATAAACTTTCTCTATAATTCCACTTATTTGCATTTAAAGCACCTCTTTTCTTTAAAATCATCATTAAGATAATGCAAGGCAAAAAATTCATTAAAACTTGGTATATATAAAAAAAATAAGGAGATTTTACACATTATGCAAAAAGCTTTATTGTTGGCAGAAAAGCCAAGCGTACAAAGAGAGGTGGCAAAGGCATATGCAAACCACGCATCGGAATTTCCTTTCCAGTTAGATTGTCTTGGATTAAGAGGACATCTTGTAAGATTAAAAGAACCTGATGAGATTGATGATAACTTAAAGCGATGGTCATTTGATACTCTTCCATTTAATCCTGATAATTATAAAGGATTTGAAACTGTACCAATCGAGGATGCAGATAGCAAGAGAAGATTTAATGCTGTTAAACAGGCCATAAATTCTGGTGATTACGATTTTATTATTCACGCAGGAGATGCAGATCAGGAAGGAGAATTACTTGTAAGACTTGTATTGAATAAAATCAATAATAAACTTCCAGTGAAACGATTTTGGTTTAATGCATCTACCGAATCAGAATATGTTAAAGGTTTGAAAAATCTAAGGGATGATTCTGAACCGATGTTTGAAAATCTGTATCACGCAGCACTTGTCCGTATGCAGGCTGATTATCTTCTAGGTATGAACGGTTCCAGAGCTGCCTCAATTAAATATAATTTAACTGGCGCATCTGTAGGACGCGCTATAAGCGCTATTCTTAACATGATAGTAACTCGCGAGGAAGAAATACAAAATTTCGTACCGAAAACAGAATATGGTGTATCGATCACATATGGTCCTGCAGCTTTTGACGGAAAATTGTATGAAACTGTAACTGATACGGACGAAAAAGGAAAGGCAGTTAGTAAAGAAGAATTAGTATATTTCCCAGATAAAGAAGATGCAGATAATATTATAAAACAGCTCCCAGATACTGCAACAGTTACAAAAATTATAAAAAAGAAAAGAACTATAAAATCACCTAAATTATATAATCTTGGAGATTTACAGGTTGATGCGGCCAAGAAATATGGATATCCTTCTGATATGACATTATCAATTGTACAGTCATTATATGATAATAAATACATGACTTATCCAAGATCTGACTGTAATTATATAAGTCCAGAGGTAAATTTAAAAACATTGCTTAATGTCGCTAAAAATATACCGAATGGAGATGTTGTAAGCACAATCAAAGACGCTGACATATTACGAGTACATGCTGACAAGACTTATGTAAATCCGGAAGAATGTGCCAAGCATGGACATACTGCCATTCTCATAACAGAAGTTACTCCAGATTTAACTTCATTATCTGAAGAACAGCGCAATATATATACACTTGTTGCCACGCGTTTTATATCTGTATTTTTACCTCCTATGATTCAGGCCGATAGTATTATTTATACGCAATGTGGCGAGTATAAATTTAAGAGTACAGGAAAGATTGTAGTTGACCCGGGATTTACAAAGTTTTTGGGTATAAATCCCAAAGATACCCCTATTCCAGCAGTAAAAGATGGCGACATCATACAGATTGTATCTAAACGGGTATCAGAAAAAACTTCAACCTGTCCTAAAAGATTTACAGAAAGTACTATTGTTGTTGCTCTTAACAAGCCCGCTCCTTTTCTTAAGAACAAGAAATTTAAGGAATTAAAGGATAAGCTCCATATCGGTACATCTGCAACACAGGCAGGACTTATAAAGAAGCTTAAAGATAAACAATATGTGGATGTAAAAAATAAAACCTACTATCCTACCAATACTGGTATGGCATTGGCTCGTGCCTTAAGGGTATCCGATATAGTTGATGTTGATACTACTGCACTCTGGGAAGTTAATCTTGATAAAATCAAGCATGGGGAATTATCTTATCTTGATTTTAAGAAAGACATTCTTAAGGCAACTGATAAATTGGTAGATGATATTAAAAATTCTACGGCTGCAAGCATAGGTTCATCAAATGGTAGTTTTAATTCTGAGCCAGTTGGAACATGTCCTCATTGTAGTGGAAAAATCAAAGAAAGCAAATCTGGCTTTTATTGTGAAAACTATCCTGAAGATAAGGGCAGCTGTAAATTTACCATGTTTAAAGATAACCATATTTTTAAATTGACTCGTGAAGATGCAGAAAAGTTATGTAAAGGCGAACATATAAAAAAGAATGTAAAGTATAATGGAAAAGAATGGCTGCAGGAATTGTATTATGATGTTGAACAACATAAAGTGTCATTCTTTAAACCAGAGGTTGTTCAGATATCGGCAAAATGCCCTATATGTGGTAAAGAATTAACAAACACGTCCTATTCACTCATTTGTGAATGCGGATTTAAGTTGAACAGAAAAATAGCTGAATATAAACTTTCTGAGAAAGATATCAATGAACTTTTGACAAAAGGTAAAACAGGACAAATAACTAAGTTCTATTCAACTAAGAAGAAAAAATACTTTTCTGCTTATCTTGTGGTTAAGGATAAAGAAATAAAGTTAGTGTTCTAATTTTTCGGATAGCAGATTAGGGTGTACAATCCCCTTCTAATACGAAACAGGAAGGGGATTGCTTAATCAGATATATAAAGAACTTATACACTTGACATTATCTAAAAGATTAATGAAGGTCCATAGTCTACAATTTCTGACGTTTTTAGTGTTTTTCCATCGGACAATTTAAAAATTCCTGGCATTCCAACCAGTATTGTACAGGTCTCATATGAAAGCACTGTTTTGCCTAGTTTTCCCCCACTTATTACATGATTTTTTAGGTCTACCAAATATTTGCTACCATTTTTTGTTCTTAGCGTTACAATCTTCATCTGCATAAAAATTACTTCCTTGTATTTCTTATTCATTAATATATTTTTCAATTTCATTCTTGACAGGAATCGTGTTGGCATCCATTTCTTTGTCCAATATTTCCTGTTCTTCTTCTGTTTGTATTGTTTTAACCGGTTTGCCATCAAAATGTGATTTGGGATTGCTTTCCGGGTTTTCTTCTACATTTTCCTGCAAATCATCAGATATCTTATTTGTATAATCATTTACTACAAAACTTTCCGGCTCATTTCCAAAATCTTTTGGAATTACAAATTCTTTCTCAGAATGTTCCTCTACTCCATCATCAACACTTGATAAATCTGGATTTGTATTGCGAAGCTGCAGCGGAATATCCTTTATGATATCCATGTCAGCAAAATGTTTTGACTGATACTCTTTTACTTTTGTGTATACATGCTGTCTGATTTTCCTCTTTTGGATTATTTTTTTATACACTAATCCAAGAACAAACCCTGCAATGAAAAAAAATGCAGTTATAAAAACACTTACTCCTGTACCCATAATTATTCCTTTCCGTAAAATTTTGTTTTAAATGTCGCGTTTGATCTGATTTTCTTTTTTCTTTTAACAGACCTTATGATATTTTTTAAATACAGCGCCAGCACAATTCCTACTAGAAACACTGCCAGACATATCAGATATATTGTTATTGTCTTGATCATAAAATTACTCTCCTTCCTACTACACAAGAGCCTCTGCAAGCTCGTCCATATCAATGCTGCCTGGAGTCATATCATTACGCTGTCCGCCTGTATCAAAATCATTCTGTCTCTGTTCAAAGTCATCTATCATAGCATCATCAGGTTTAACTTCAACATCATCAGGTTTCTGCTCCACAAGGTCAGAGTCGTTTGATACATCATTTGAATTATCGTTTGCTGCGGCATCCCTTATTGTGTTATCAATGATATCGTTAATGTCATTTGTGATATCATTCATAAAGTTTTCCTCGAACTGCATTGGATCCGTGTAATACATTAATGCATCAGAATCGTATGTTATATCATTAATTCCGAAATCATTAATATTCACTGTATCCTTTTGAGCCGGATCAATTTCATATTCCCATGAATTTACTGCATCTGCATCACCTCTTGATATAAGGGAATCATCAAGCTGTTCCTTAAAATCATTTAACTCAAACGGATCAAGTCCGTTCGTTGCCCGCGTGGATAATTCATCAGTGATAATTGATAAGCTGTCCAATAATGTTTCCGCCCCATCACCGCTTGCAACTGCATCATCAAAAGCTGCTTTTACCGCATCTGACTGCAGTTCTGTTGGAACATCCTCAAGCGCCCTTGCTATATCTTCATGGTCAGCAGATTCACTAGATATCACATCTTTTAAGGTATCAATTTCCTCTCCGTAATCCTCAATGTTACCCAGTCCATTTTCAACCTCTGTAATTGCATTGTCTGTTGTATCATCATTTCTTTTTAAAACATCTTCTGTTTTTTCATCAGCAGCCATTTTCTTTACTGCCTGGTCAACGCTGTCCTGTATATCATCAGCTGTGGCATTTTCATCACTTTCATTATCATCATCATCTGTGTTGTTAATGTCACTGTCATTTAAGTCTGATGTACTTTCTGAAAGCTCATTTTCCTTGTCTTTTTCGTCAGAAACAGCATCCTTCTGTACTTCATCATCCCGCTCTTGATTATCATGCTCATTATCTGTCTGATCCTTATCAGTATCAGGGCTGTCTCTTTCAGAAACCTTATCCTCTTCCTGTTCCTTATCTATCTGTTCGTTCTCCTCATCAGCTGCTGCATCAACGACATCATCTTTTTCTTCCTTTTCGCCATCTTTTTCAACATCATCGGCGTCCTGCTTATCCGCAGAACTTTCTTCAACAAAATCCTCATCCACAACTTCTTTCTCGGATGCTTCCGTATCCAAATCAGTGCTGTCTTTTTCCCTGCCAGGTGAATCAGCCGTATCATCGGACTTTGTTTCAATGTTTTCTGTCAGTTCTTCAGATTTCTGAATGTTATCCTGTTCGGAAGATTTATCGTCATTATCAGCCTTGTCAGAGTTTGCTATTTCAGTATCTTTTGGATTACCCTTATCTGATTTTTCCTCATCTTTTTCTGTATCATTGGATTTATCCTCTTTATCTTCTTTATCCTTGGTATCTTCTTTATCCTGCTTTTCTGTTTTATTGGATTCATTGTCGGTTCTGTCTTTTTCATCTTTTGTATCAGAATCTTTATCCGGTTTTTCAGTATCGTCCTTTTCTTCTTTATCCGGTTCATCTTTCGGGTCTGAATCAGGATTGTCTGCATTCTCAGAGGCGGTTTTATCATCTTCTTTAATATCTATCTTATCTTCTTCTTCGTTTAAGTCTGTCTGCTTATTATCTGCGTCATCCTGCTCTGTAGGATCTATGTCATAGACCTCTGTATCATCTGGTATAAAATCGAAATATTCAGGTTTTATATCATCAGAAATATCATCAGAATTATTTTCTACATCTTTATTTTCATTTTCTTTACCATCTTTGGTATTCTTATCTACAGAATCATCTTCCGGCTTGCTATCTCTGTCCTTGCAAATAAAATCTTCCACTGCAATCATAATATTTCCAATAACGCGGTATGCAACTTCATCTAATAAATTAGTATGAAGCATATCCATGGCAGTAAACACAATGTCAGCTGCATATACTTTTCTGTCCATAAGTACACGCTCTTCTTTTGTATACCCACCATACATTTTTTGTGTCATGCCGGTTTCATTCATGCTGTAACCTAAACGCTTGGCATCTATCAGTCTTGATAGCTCCATTGCCTTTGTACTTACAAATCTTCTGCTTACACTGCCATATTTAAGTACTGTTGCATCTAGCTTTTCTGTTGTTTCATCAAAATGCTCCTTATAGCTTTCAAGGGTATCATTTGTAACTGCATTTTCACGGTTATACTTATCCGTATTATTATCTGACTTATCTACATTCGATTTTGAATCAGTTAATGGAACAACTTCCATTTTATCAATGTCCTTATCTACCTTATCCTCTTCCAGCCTGTCAGCAACACCATCTCTTATAATCTGTGAAATCTCAAGCTCGTCATTATGTACCTGTGATTTTTCAATAGCCTCACCATCTTCAGAAGTACCTATAAATGAATCAAATTCATTAAAGGCATCATTGTAGTGTTCAAGGATATACTCCTTCACTTCATAGAGGTTATTGATATCCCCCTGCATTGTTCCGTCACTCTCCCCTATCATAAGGGCAGAGCTGGCAAACAAATCCTCTTTCTTTTCTTCTGTACAGAAAGAGGCTTTGAGAATTTCCATGTAATGATTTGCAATATTCTTTGTATCCCTGCTTATCTCAATTGTATTGCCTTCGGGATTAATGTAACGGATACCGGTTTCGTTTCTTAATACATCAATTTTTCCTTCCCGATGTTCAACCTGTATCTTTTCCCCGGCCTTTTCGTTACTGCTTTCTATTAAAGTACTTAACTTATCCTTAAAGTCTTCGGATTTTGACAATATGCTCAAACCCTTTACATCTTCTTTAATTTCAGCATATTTCTTATCAATTTCCGTAAATATATTCTTCCCTAGTTCATCTTTCAGCTCATTATTAATACCAAGATCAATGATAAGGTTATTAAGCTGCGGCAGTTCTGATAACGCTCCCTGTTTTAAAAGTACAGCTTCACTAGCAGCTTTGAATGAATCATCACCAGTCTCACCATTGTTATCTGTTTTTTCTTTGGAATATGCAGCGATAACCATATCAGCCTGATGAACAGCCTCAATGCAATCCAGTTTCAAATCAAGTATGTCATTTACATACTTATCTGCTATATCAGCGTTGCTTTCACCCTTTTCAGCTCTTATTACATCTCCCAGTTTAACTTCAAGCGTTCCAGATACATCAAATATAATCTTGTTTACATTCTTTGAGCCTGCATCCAGTCCACCTCTGTCTAATACATCTGCTATGGCATTTTTATTGTCATTTATCATGTCATTAATTTTATTTTCAGAGTTTTCTGAGAATGGGATTACATCTTTGATAGACATTCCTTCTTCCATTCCAAAGGTATTGTCTTTAATAACAGCAACACATTCAAGACTTGGATTTAATACATAAAAGTCAGATTTATCCCATTCATAACCATTATGACCAGTATTCTCAAAGTCAATCTTTCCCGCTGTTATCTGCGCAACAGTAAATCCTTTAATATCTGACGGTGACACTCCTTCTGGCAGGTCAGCCGAATCCAGTTTAGATAAATCAATTTCCCTAAAAGATACATTTATCGGTCTTACTGTTTTCTTTCCATCTTCTGATTTTCCGACTTCCCAATCGAGTCTTTTCCCAAAACCATTATCAGAAAAAATATTGTATTCTTCTCCAGAAACTGGATTTGTAAATATATCATTAAAAACATCTTCTCTTTTCATAGTAATACCTTTCTCTGCGTTATGAAAACCGCAGTAAAATTCTTATTATATCTATGCAAGTTAAAATATATTGTTTGCGGTTGCAAAATACAGGAGCTAATATTATGATATAAACTGATATTATTAATGGAGGTTTATATGAAGACAATTGCAATAGATTTTAAGAACTGCTGTATCTGTCTGATGTTAGATGGTCAGCAGGGTACAGAGATAAATTTAGAAATAAATAACAAGCAAAAGTTTATCAGTATGTTTCCTTCAGAAGAACTAATGAACAGTTCCTCAAGCTTTACTTGGAATTTTGAAGATGAAATTTTTGCTGTTAATAAGGAATATATAAAATCGGGAAATCCGAATGAAATTATGACCAAAGATTGTTTTATTCCTATAAAAATAATTACCTATCCCGGTCTGTCCGATAAATATAATGAAATGCTGTCTCTTATAGGTTATGAAGAAACCCGATGGACAGAAGACGATTTCAGAGATTTTCCAGATGAATTTAAAGCCCTTTTTAGGCATTTATTTTAGAAAGCAAGCGCCAACAGTATTATTGCTAGCGCTTCTTTTTCTAATTATCACTTTCCTGCAGGCGGCTGCACAAAGTTGCGCCTGTATATGGACTTAACACTATAGTATCATCATTTAGTAAAACAAAGCTTTTTGCTCCTTTTCCATGAGTTGCATCAAAACACTTATTTTCTCTTTTTTTTTCAGTAATTAATTTTCGTGCAACTTTTCCGTTACAATCAGATATATATTTAATTTTCTGATCAGGAATATACATATCTGTTGAGGCTTTTAGAAACTGCATCACTATTTTCCTTCCTGTTCATTATCTGATATATTGGCCTCATTCCTACTTGTCTTACACCATATTTTTAGCTCATCCAAATACCAGTCATCATTTTCACTGTACAATTTCTTGACAATAGCCAGTAATAACATTTTTTCTCTATCATCAATTCCTGGCGATTTTACAATTGTATCAGTTTCGTCATCCCAAATAACCTCAACGCTATTTTCTCCAAACATGACATTTTTTATTTCCGGCATAATCTCACCTTCTAAGAATCTTGTCATAACATTTTTATATATTTTTTCAGGAAGGATATATTTATTTTTATATCTGAAAATCCCACGTTCCTTACTCTCAAGGAGTCCTATTATCTGACTGGTGTTCTCCTGATTTTTTTTATTCACTTCAATTACTTTTTTTAGTCCCCTGTTTTCATTTTCAAGAACCTTTAACTTTTCTTCTAATTCTGCTATTTCCTTACTTAAACTGTTAATTAACGCTTCTATTTTTATACTGTTACACATAGTTTTGTTCTTCCTTTCCGTTATTGTTCTCTTAACATATGCAGTTCTTTATTTCCTTCGATTTTTATTGTACATATTCTGCTTAAAGCATCATACGAGGCTTTCATTTCCTTCGCAAAGTGTTCTATAACATCTCTTTTTACCATAACTTTTTTACAAAGGGTTTCATTACCTTTTTCGATACGCATTTCCTTTACCATTGCCTCCAACATGGTATGCATAGAATCAAAATAAGTATAGTAATTAATATATTCGGAAAGTCTGTCTCCTATATCATTGTTACACAACACAACCTCACTTGCTTTAGGAACAGGTCTGTATATTTGTCTGTACCATTCAAACAAATCCTGAACAGAATTTTCAAGTATATCTTTAATACTATTAATCTGCATTGTGTCTTCCTTTCTGTTTTCTTATATATACCATATTATTCTTTTATTTTTTGGCTTGCATTATAAAATTATAGAATTTATCAGAAAGAGGTGTTTTTATGGCAGATTATGATATTAATTTACCAATGTATCTTGTAATAAGAATACATGAAGCTTATCCAGAATCGCAGAATGTAATTTCTGAGAAAAACAGTACGGATATCGGAAGATTTTTATATGAAGGAGCTTTAAAAGATCCAGATTCTAAAACAAAGTCCAGATTATATGGAGAATGGAGAGACATTAGTTGTCCTAATTATAAATCCTTTCTGCATGATGTCGGAATAGAAAGAGATCTGATTTCCGAACATATTCTTCCTACAATCTAAAAAAAGCCATGAAGCCTAATAAGCTTCATGGCTTTTTTGTTTAATTTACGGGCTGCATATATGTTCCTCTTCGTGCAGGGAACATACATTCAAAATATTATATGGCGTATACTGCCCCGCATGGTCAAAATACATTCGCATTTGCGCACGGGAAGCAATTATTATAGTAATTATCTTTTTCCTGACCATATCAAGTACATATACAATTCCCTTATCGGTTATCATATATCCTTTGTTGTCAGTGGTAAATAGTTTATATGGATTCCCTACAGAATATCCGAGGTGCGTCAAGTTATCTATACGCTCCTCCTGTCTTTTTTTTGCATGAATTGTTAATGTGTAATCTGATAATGCAATCATTGATACTTCTGTAAGTTTGCTTTTATTCATACCTTTGTTCCCTTAAACCCTTTGTATGATAATCCAGAACCAAAATAATTACCTTGCCCATCTGGCTTTAATCGCAATCTGTATAACATATTGCTAATAGCCCTCTTTTCCGTCTGTGCATATGTAGTACCGAGATTAACCCATGTGCCACAAAAGCCACAGACAATAAACTTAAATTTTTCACCCGTTTTTTCTGCCATATTTTTCTCCTTTCATAGAGCAGCAGAACATATTACGCTCCGCTTTCATTTATATCTACAGTTTTATCTATGCAAGACAAAACTTTTAGCTTGCATAGATAAAATACAAATTAAAGAAGAAAGAGGTGTTTCTATGAATTCAGAGAAATACAGATTGTTGTTTGATAAAATTCCATCAGATGCCTCAATTGCACTACGGCAATATGCAAGAGCTGGTGAACTAAAACCTGTGAATGGCGGTTATACTTTAAAAAGCGGCTGTCCATTTCACGGTGGAAAAGAACCAGGCTCCTTTTTCGTGTACAATGACGGACATTATCACTGCTTCTCCTGTCAGGCCCATGGACGCATCATTGATTTTGTTGCACAGATTTATGGGTGTTCAGCATATGAAGCAGCAGAAAAAATTGCAGAGGAAGAAGGTCTCGTTGATGCTACAGGAAAGAACTATAAAAAGGATTTTAAGCCTGTTGTCGTCAAGCCTGTTACCGAAACTGTTAAACTGGATTATGAATTGCTTGATAAGTTTTATGCTTATCTTCAAAAGTGGTTCGGCATTAACAGGACTGATGAAAAAAAACTGAGAGAAGAAAGATTTCTGTCATTAATCCGAATTAGAAGAGATTATTTTTCCTTTTCTACTAACGGAAGAAATGTTAAAGACCTTTTTGTAGGATTTAAAAAGTTGTACCCTGAATATACTGACAAACAGATAGCCTCTGTCCCTGGAGTATATTTAAGAGATAATGAGCTTAATCTTGTAGCATTTAATGGTATTGGTATTCTTATCAGGGATGCAGATGAGAAGATTGTCGGTGTACAGTGCAGGCGTGACCGAGTGGAAAAGGGACAGGCTAAATATATATGGCTGAGTTCTGCTACTGCTTCTGAATGGAAGAACTGTTCCGGAGGTGCTTCTTGCGGTTCACCACAGGATGTGCTATATCCGGTTATTGCTCGTAACAGATGTAATATCTGCATAGCAGAAGGAAAGTTTAAAACTGAAATTCTTGCACAACAGGGTAACACGGGTATATCTGTACAGGGTGTCGGTAATTTTAAAGGAATTGAAACCCAGATAAAAAAAGTATGTGAAAAATGCAAGATAAACGGGATTTATATATTTTATGATGGGGATTCACTTAAAAATACCGGTGTGTTTAAGCAGTTAAGAGCATTGTATGACACCCTTACCGAAAACACAGGTCTTCCTGTCAAAATAGCACTATGGAATGAGCATAACGGAAAAGGTATTGACGACCTGTATTTATCCCATGAAGGTAAAATTTCCGGACTGGTTAAATATGTGGATGATAGTTTTTTTTCAGTATATGATGGTATTCTTATGAAGCTAGAAAAAGAGACAGGAAAATTGCTCGAAAAACTTGGAAAGGGATCCGAAAGAGATATTTTTCTTAAGCAGCTAGAGGAACAAGTATTAAACAATTATAATTTGTAATTTTCGTGAGAAAAGCGCTATGGAAATTCCACAGCGCTTTTTCTTAATTCTGTACAAGGATCTCAATCAGTTCTTTGCACTTGTACAACTTTTCACTCATATTTCCTATCTTCCACTGTTCTTCGCTATACATAAACGCAAAAGCATACTGAAATTTTACATCATACCTAGAATGCATGTCTGCGTATAGTTTTCTTGCAACAGCGTTATCATCTGCCACAACTAATACATATTCTTTGAACGAAAATGGAAACATCGGATTATTGCCAAATCTCCCCAAATTTTGTTTATATTATTTATGCAATAAATGCAAAAAAATATCTGCCAGATTATTTCTGACAGATACTTCATACGCAAAGACTAATATCCAGTCTTTACCAAGGATACTGCTGTGGTTTTCTTACCAAATTCAACAGCTTCGCTATGGTTGCTAAAATAGATGCATAACGAATTTTTGTTTTCATTTTCTACTTTAGACGGAATTCTGTCTTGTACCACCACATCTCCGTATCCATCAATATGTAATACTGATGCATAAGGAATATCAGAAGGAGCTGCTACAGAATATCCATTAACCAGTAAAACGCCCATTGCACCAACAGGGTTTTCGAGTTTCTTGCCTGTACATTTTTCACAAGTACAGTAAGCCTTCACTTCCCACTCTCCAGAAGTGATTCTTTCTTCAAGCGGACTTAACGTAACAGTTTCCTCTGTGGTTTCAGGTGCAGCATCAACTTTTGTAAATACATTGGCTGCATAACGACCAATCTGAAAGCACAAAAACATTACACAGATTCCTAAAATTCCCATAACGATTTTTTCCTTTTTTTTCATAACAATTACCTCCAATTATCAATTAAATTTTCAAATTAATAATGCAAGGTAAAACTTCCGTGATATTTTTTTAAAAAAATTAAGGAAAAGTGACCTTAAAAATACATAAATAATAAGAGATAAAATTTTTAAGGTGGTAAAGTTTTTATGATTGAAAAAGCACTGATAATTAAAATGTATGAATCTACATTGATTAATGATGTTCCGTTTAACAGATATTATCTGAAAATGTGTGAGGACAAACACGCTATGGCTATCACAGTCTTTAAATATGCTGTAGAAGACCTTCTTAAATGGACTCCTGAAATGACAAGAGACAATATGAATGCAGAGTTAATTAAATATATGAAACTTGATAGCATATACAGATTCTTGGAATTTCCTTCTGAATTGGTTAAAAGCAGGGATTATTTTTATATTGCACATATCCTGTATCCTGACAGAATCAAATACGATAAAACATCTTACATTTTTCGCAGAACGAAAGAACTGTTGGAAACCAAGGATGTAACTGCACTTGACATATTATTTATGCATAATGATAGGTACTTTGAACTATATACAAAAAAAATGTTTGAAATAGAAAAACCTTATATGAGTGCTATTGATATTTATAATTGTTTTTATAAGAAAGAATATACTTTTTTGTATAAAACGGATTTGTTGATAAAATACATTTCACTTATCTATCCTGATCCGGTAATTATTCCGGCAAACATATACAATATTAATTATATTAATGAATATTTCGATTTTAAAAAATTATATGATAAGGTGGATAAAGAATGAATAGGAAAAAAATTATTATAATAAGTATTGTGGTTATTGTATCTGCATTAATCGGAACTGTTACATTAAATATAATGAAAGCCAAACGGCAAGAGGATAAAAAGCTCGCAGCAAACGAATGGTTTCTAGGGCAGACTGATTATCTTAATAACATTCTCAATTTCCTTGATTCAATGGATACTGTGTATAGCCTCTACTTGTCTGGTTCAATGAGTAAAACAGATTTTGTGAATTATAATACTCTGTTAAAACAACAATACGCTATCATGGATAATGAATATGAACAATATAAGAAAGATAATCCAATCAAAATGGGGACACAGAGTTATATAAGTCAGTCTGGTATAACCGCTATTGACAACATACGGTGCGAAATAAGCAAATGTATTAATGACTGCGTTGTAAATGGTGAGCCTCTTGATTATTACAATATGATTTATACTTATATGGCCCATAATGAAAATCTTGACAGTTATTTTTGTGAATTTACAGTATGCTTCAGATGGCTGCTTGAAACTGATACTTTTGAACAGGATTATTCAACACTAGTTAATGCATGGAACGATAGAATCAATGAATTAAAGGGAGAACAATAGGCATATGTATTTGTATTCAGGAAAAACAGATATAGGTTATAACAGAACTTATAATGAGGATTATCTTTATATAAAAAATCTTGATAAGACTGAAAAAAACGAAGATTATCTTGCTATGGTACTTGACGGAAATGGCACTAATATGGGTAGGAATGACAATGCAGATATGAAAGTTATACCTTCAACCCTGCTTGGACATGAGATTTCTTCCATTCTCAGCGAAATCTATGAAAACAACAGGGAAATGCTGTACAGCTATCCTGTAGACTGTCTTAAAATGGCTGTCAGCTGTGCCAATAAGGTTCTCGGCGGTTTTAAGATGGGAAGTGAAGAGGATTATGGCGGATTCTCTTCCACTATCACAATGTATTTCCTTCACAATGATACAATTCATTACTTACATGCTGGCAATTCAAGACTGTATCTGTTAAGGATTCTGCCAGACAATACAACTAAGTTTGTACAACTTACCAAGGATCAGACCAAAGCACAGGGGCTTGTTGATGCCGGACTTATCCAGCCCGCAGATTATTACATAAACCCGGACAGGCTTGTATTAAACAGTGGACTTGGAATTTTTGCAAATCCTGAATTTCAGACCGGCTCCATTCCTTTGCAGACTAATGATATCCTGCTTACAACAACGGACGGTATTCATTATGCCTTAAGCCAGAAGGATCTGGAGAATATTATATATAATAATAAAACGCTGGACGAAGCTGTAGAACAGATGATAACGGATGCAATTAATTTTAAAAATATTGACAACATGACAGCACTTATGCTTTATAAAAAAGCATGAAAAAAAAGCGGCCTTTCCTGTTAAGGACTGAGCCGCTTATCTAATACCATATCTAATTATTATCTTTTTAATGCTCTTTTGACTGTATCTTCAAGAGTATCGTTAATTGCAACATTGCAATCCTCATTATGGCGATACATTAAAACCATCTGCTGCATCTGTTCATCAGTGATTTCAATATCAGTGCCAAAAAGAGACTGTGCTGTTGCATTAAGGTCTTTCTCAAGGTAAGCATCATCTTTTCTCTTGTAGATGATATCCTCTATCCAATGAGGTAGTTCCAGTGAAACAATATTGCCGCACTCATCAAACTTAATATTTAATGATTTGCAATAATCTTCAACGACATCTTCTGGAACTTCACTTTCGTCAAGAGGAGGCGCACCTAAATCAATTGTCAGGTTTCGTACCTGGAAACGAGCTTCGTCTTTTGCTCTTAACTCAGAGGAACCGCAAGCTTTATCAATAGCATTTTCGTAAATTTCATTCCATGTATACATAATAATACCTCTTTCTGCCTATTGGCCAATATTTTATTTTTCGCAAACATAACCATCTTTATATGCTCTTAATACTAATGCATCTCCGCCTATTTCTCCATGATATTCTCTGAAATCGGGAGTATTTATAACTCTATAGATTATTTCTAATCTGTCCTCGCATTCATTACATGCATCAGTAAATGTTCTGGTGTCATTTTCAGAACTTGCAAGCTCCGCTGCAGCTTTGTCTACCTTTTTTTTCGATATCAGGTAAGCTTCATACGCCTGCTTAATACGCTTATTAGCTGTCTGAGAATACAACCCTTCTGAATTTTTACATACCGGACATTTATATGGTGCTGATGTTGATAATGGCTGCTTTAGCATCATTGATGTATTAAATCTACTTCCACATTTTCGGCATGTCACATACTTTGCCTTTACGGTGTATGGATTGAATTGTTGTAATAGATTAAAATACCTGTTTATAGCTTTCTCATGTCTTTCCTTCAGTAATTCATAATCTTTTTGTGTCATTTTAGCCTCTTTCTGTCCGTAATCAGCGGACCAACATAATAATTTGAATATGGTATTAATTTCTTACGCCTATTACCATTATTCATTCATATTTATAATGCAATCTAAAAAAAGCGGCACTAATTGTACCGCTCTCAGGCTATTCTGCCTTTTTTTCAAGATGGTCCTTTGTGATATAAAATCCGTTCAGATAACCACCTAAATAATCACCGCCATTTCCTTTATATAATTTAAGCTCAGAACTAACGACCATTAATGTATCATCAGCACGCACATGCTTTTGAACACTGTCTTTGTATCTGACAATGAATCCCATAGGATTAACAGTATTTTTAACAGTAAGCCATACTATTTTTTTATCTGTATAGCTTTTACCATCCATTTCTACTGCCATACGGATTATCTCAGCATTTTTTGTCTGATATATGCCTCGTACTTTTACAAGACTTACAAGCCCATTTTCAATTTTAAAGCTTTTCCCGGTATAACCAATTTCATCTACATTAACAGTAAATGGTTTTTTTGCATCAGTTATACCTCTGACTATGATATGGCTGCCAATTTTTATGTTCAATTTTGCAAGCAGAGCAACCATATCCCTCACTTTTCCGTATACCTTTCTTTCGGCCCAGAAATTTAAGGTATAGTCTTTAAAAGCCTTATCCTTAAGACTGTAACCTACTACAGTTACAACCTTTATCCGGCCTCTAGCACATCCGTTACCATCTTCAATAGATTTTACAATTCCGGTAACAAATGATGCTCCTCGATATGTATACATAATATTTCCTCTTTTCTTATGGGTTTAATGAAATAGCCTTGATTTTTACATCAGTGAACATTGCTGCTGTAATAGCTTCAGCAAGCTTTGTTTCCTTTTCCTTTGTAACAACCTTTACTTTATTTCTTAAATTCATAAGTTCAAGAATAACAGATAATGCTGTTGTTTTCGCATTCAAAGCACTGAGTAGTGCATCCTTTATTTCTTTCTTCTGGCGACCAAGAACCTGACCTAATGGTGACTGCTCATATAATGCATCAATATATGCATCAATGTCATCAATATCAATACCAGCAAGAACTATCATTCTTTGAGGGAACTTTAAATACTCAGGGAAAATATATTTATCGAAATTTTTCTTAAAATCTTCAATGTCAAACTTTCCTTTGTGTACCCTGCGGACAACTCCGCTGTATACATATACGCCTTTGATTGATTCAACTCCCCTAATAGTTAAGGCACATTCTCCTGTATCAGACGTTTCAATATAAACTCCTGGCACAATCTTCTGAGCAACGCCCTTATCGTCCGAAAAATCTTCTGCATTACCAGGATATTTAACCAATACACAGGTTAAATCATCCTCAACCCTGTAGTTAATTTCTGGAACAGAACCCATCTGTGAACTGATATAATCAATAAGTTCAATGATGGTACTTTGTTTGATGTGTTCTCCTTTTGGAGAAAACATGTGCATTGCACGCATATCTCCATCATCATTCTTACGATAAAGAAGCTTGCCTTCAACACCCTCTTCCATTAATGCCTTGATAAAATTATCTCGGCGCAAAATGTATGAGGTCTTTTTGGTAAGAAATCCATCATCTGCCTGACCTGAAAAGCCATACAACTGTAATGAATCACCCGTCACACCTAACTTAGTGTAAATGGATGCCATGCACTTTGTTGATGCCGCCATAGTCTGTGTTCCAATTTTAATAATTGAATCACCAGCTGTCTCAATCAAACCTGAATACTTAGGAACACTTAAAGTACCTTTAATGATATCTTCTTTATGGTTACCTGTTACGCGGGAAAAAACATATGTGCTATTTCCTTTCACAGAAGGCTTTATAGGCGAATAAATACCCATTGCTGCAGTATTAATATTGAGCAGTTCTGTACTATTGTCGATATCAGATAACAAATCTTTCAGAGCATTGTACTCTTTTCCCTGTTCTTTCAAAGTCAAATTTTTCATATTTACCTTCTTTCTGCCCGTAATCAGCAGGCCAATTATATATTTCGGGAAATGAAGTGATATTTGATTTATACACACCACTTAACATCACTCGATATATATATAATGCAAGTTAAAAAAAGCCGCTTCCTGATTTAGGAAACGGCGACAAAATCATATATGAAGAAGCTGAATATTTTCGTAGCATTTTACACTCGATATTACATCAAAAGCTTTTTTTATTCTTCGTATAGCTTTCTTTGCTTCGATATCGGATACAAAGCCAATATGCCCTGATGGAACATCTTCAAAAAAATTTTTTCCATCTGGCGTATATAATACACAATCGTTTACCCGTACTTTAACAATAATCATAATTTCCCCTTTTCTCAAAAAATGTACATTAACCCATAATACACTAATACAAAAATATAACCGGTAAGGACAAAAGGTGCTAATGGGTAAGGCTGTCTTAAATTGTACTTCTTTTTTTCAACTTTATTTAGCACAAAACGGTAGAAAGTCCATAACAAAATAATTGCTATAACAACTATAAAGATTTCCATTAAGCGTGATATGCCAAATATCAGACCTATACATCCGCTCATTATAGCATCTGCTCCCCCGCCTTTCCCTATAAGGGCAATAAAAAGGAATATTCCAAATCCAGTTATTGCGCCCATAATTAATGGTAAAAAGTCAAAGAAAAAAGACCAATATTCTTGCATTACAATATTTGCAATAACACATGGCAGACTGATAATTGCAGCTACGGGAAAAGTCCATATTTTTATTTTCTGTGTTTTAACATCCGTATATGCTGCATAACATAATGCTATAAAAAAAACAGTATATGGGATGATATTCAATATTAAATCATACATTTTTCATTCCTTTCTGGTGTATATAACTGCCCTTGTATTTTGAAAATTCCTCAAGACTGTTCATGCCAAGCATTTTTACTGCCTCATCCTGAATATATTCCATATCCAGTATTGTTATATCCGTATCATTTTTTGCTCCCCATATGCGGTAATATACATTAAAATAAACAGTGCCGCAGTCAGTATTGATATAAATACGGTTTTCTTTATGTGACGGCATTTCGTAATAGCTTATGGTTTCAATCTTAGGTTTAACTGTACCTTCCCATGGAACTATATTGTCGTAACTCTTTACAAAGTATTCCATTATTCTTTTAGTTGCCTTTACATCATCCATGGCATTATGAAACGTAATATCAGTATCAAGCCCGTATTCTTTTGCAACATCAGATAATTTATGTGAATTTTTATGGTCAAAATCCCGTGACATTTCAAGCGTGTCGTAAATCTGATATGTTTTAGGCAGTGAGACATGCCCCTGTCTGAAATACATTCCCATAAGCTTGTATATATCAAAATTTACATTATGTCCTGCGATTCCGGCAACATCTTTTATAAAATGATCAATGAAACTGAATTCTACCTCTTCCGGTCTTTTATTGCTAAGAAAATCATTGCTTATGCCTGTCAGCTTTGTTATTTTGGGTGATACAGGCTCTGTCGGTCTGATGTAAGTATTAAAATCAGATACTACCTTAAGAGAATAATCCGGCTGGACAACCACCTTTTCTGCCGCAAATTGAATGATTTCATCATATTTGTCAAGTCCTACCGTTTCTGCATCAATGATAGCCACTGCCATTCCTGGCAGCAGCGTATTTTTTATGTATTCCTTGTAAGATCTCGACCTGAAATATATATTTTCTTTCTTCATAATACAAAATTCCTTCCTATTTCTATGCAGCGGAAACACCTATCATCTGGCAATGTAATTTCTGAAAGCCATAAAGTTATCATATATCTCTTTGCTGCGAGACTGCATAAGCGTCTTTGTTGTCTCTTTATTAAGCCATTCAAGCCATTCCTTAGTAGGTTTTACATCCTTAAAACGTGAGCCGTCCAATGCCTTAGAGAATAATATAGGAGTATTAGCCATTGCTTCTTTTTTATTTATCTTTTCGGCGGTATCCAGAGCAGGTCCTTCATCATTGATATCGTTCTGCATGGCTGTCACAGAAGATGCAGGAACTTCAATATCAAACATATTGTTATCGTCAACCGTTTCTGCTACCGTTTTTACTACTGTTTCTACTGGAGCAGGTGATACAGGAACATCTTCCGAAACCGGCTGATTTTCTATCTTATCAGGAATAATGGTTTCCTGCTTTCCAAGCTGTATTTCAGAATACATTTTTGCAGGAAAGCCAAAAAGGCTTAATATTGCAGCATCAAAGGCTCTCTTATAAGCCATCTGCGTTGGAATTGTTTTTGATAAACCGTCTAGTGCAGATGTAACCGTTTCGCCAATTCCTATTACCTCTCTCAGTATTACATTAGCATTTTTAGCGTTAAATGATGCGCGACATTCAACAACCGCATGTTCCATACTACATGCTCTAAGTGCATAATCATATTTTACATTATGTTTATTAGCAAGTCTGTTTAATGAATCATGCGTCACCATGCATATATTTTCTCCATTCTGTATAATCTGCTGTATTTCAAGCTCCACTTTGCAACCTAACAGATCACTGTATACATCTGTATTTGTGTAATTAATTATTTTTTCGCTCATAATTTTTCTCCTTAAATACTTATTTTGGGATTACTTAATGATTATCCCTTTTGAAATAGTTTATATCTTTCTATCTACTGTATATATGAAATTGAGAAATTTAGGACATGTATTAAAAAAAAATTGCAGACATGGTAAATACTTTTGTTTTTTTTGCAAACGCTAATAAATAAAGGAGGAGTGTTTTTATGCATAACAACATTAGTATTAATTACAAAATTATGACCGTCTTTGCAAGTGATATTGCCATATACAGACGAATGTCGCATGATGAATATTATGACTGCAGAAGCGAACAGACAACTTGTTTAAAAGAAGATTTGTCTGATTATGAAGGGTATTTATATATTGATAATAAAAAAATTCCTTACGCAGACAGATTCATCGAATCCTTTTTTTATCTGTATGGTATATCCGGAATGAGCGATAAAACAAGCGTATTAAGGGAGCAATACCTACAACATTTGATCGACTCTAACCCTTCGAAGCGGATAAGATTACTACTTTTTGATGAAGTATGTATATATGCAGGGCAGGATATTGTGAAGCCTGTAATCGATAAAATATACAGAAGATTTATGAGACGTTATCCAAAAGCCGTTTTGAAAATCATCTATGATAATTTTAAGGCAATCATTACCTGTTCCTGTGTTGAGAATAACATTATTTATGTTCTGGATATCAGGTATGATATGCTTCGCGGGGAATTCTTAGCATATGAAAGTATATTTGATAATGAAAAGTTACAATTCCTTAATAGAATAACAAGATAAACTTTTACATCCAACTCAGTTCGGTTGCAAATGGTTCATCTAAACATAAATCTAAACTTCAATATATAATGTAATAGAAAAACTGATGACACCTTGGTATATATAAAAAAAATAGAAGAGGTTTTGAAATGGCAAAGAATATTATAACTTCCCTGTCTGATATTTCCCAGAGTAAGTTAAAACAACTAAATGAGGTCGGATTGAATACTGCCATGAATATTTTACAATATGTTCCGCGCCGTTATATTTTCTGGAATGAACCGGTTACGAATATGTCCGTTTTGACCAAGGAAGATCATAAAAATATAGTATTAAAGTTAAAGGTCTGCAAAAGGAGGGATATAAACAAAGGCATAATGTACAGCTGTGTTGATGAAAAACAAACATGGGTTAATGTATTTATCTTTTATTCCAGGTATATCAATTTCAGCAACGGGGATTATATATGGTTTTATGGAACAGCAAAATATAATTTTGAATATAAAAACTGGAGCATGAGCGCATCAGCCCACAGGAAAGCAAATGAAATCAGTATTGAGCCGGTTTACACTAAAATTAAAGGAATGAGTACGGAATATCTCGGAATGGTAATCCGTGCGGCTTTAAAGGATAATTCTGTGAAGGAATATATTTCAAGCGACATCCGTATCGATAATAATATTATGGATATCCAAGCTGCTTATAATATCATTCATTGCCCAAAAGACAGACTTGCGTTAAAGCACGCCATGCGCAGATATATATTTGATGTTTTGTATAAATATATCTCTGTAATTGACTCAGGAATCGTAGCAAAAGATGCTATTCCTCTGAATGTATCTTCACTGATTACCTGGAACATGATCAAGATAAAACTGCCATTCTCGCTAACTGACAGCCAAAATGAAGCCGTTAAACAGCTTGTATTTAAGCTTGCATCTGATGAATATATAAATACCCTTATTCAGGGTGATGTTGGTTCAGGGAAGACTATGCTTGCCTTATTTGCTGCATCAGTATGTGTGGATAATAATAAACAGTGTGCGGTTCTTGCACCTACAGAGGTACTTGCAAAACAGCATTATGAAGAGTTTTCAAGTTATCTTGGGAAAGAACATGTAGTGTTTTTGGGCGGTTCTACAAAAGTATCTGAAAAGAAAGAGATTAATAAGAGACTTGAAAATGGGGAACCGCTTGTTGTGGTAGGCACACACGCCATTATTCAGAAAACTGTTAAGTATACATCTTTGTCTTTTGTGGTAATAGATGAACAGCATAGATTTGGACTTGAGCAGCGTGCGGCGTTAGTGCATATGGAACCAGCTCCTCATCTTATGATTATGTCAGCCACTCCTATTCCAAGAACAATGGCAGAGGCGGCATACGGAGACCAGATAGATGTTATTAATATACAGAAGCCCGCAATAAGGCTTCCTGTTAAAACTGCCAGTATAAGAAACGCAGATGTGGGTTATGAATCAATTTACAATGAAGTGCTGAAAGGACATCAGGCGTACATTATCTGCCCGTTAATAGAAGAATCTGAAAGCGAAAGAATGAATGATGTGCAGTCTGTATCACAGGAAGAAAATGGATGTAATAAATATTTCAGGCGGAAACATCCGGATAAGAATGTAAGAATAGTTTCAATTAACGGAAAAATGAAAAAAGAGGAAATTGAAAGCATAATCAATGATTTTAAAGCAAGAAAATATGATATTTTAATATCCACTACTATCATTGAAGTCGGTGTGAATGTTCCTAATACAACGGTAATCCTTATCCGTAATTCCGAACGATTCGGTCTCGCTACCCTGCACCAGTTACGAGGCAGAGTTGGAAGAAGTAATCTGCAGTCTTACTGTCTTTTACAGTCAGAAAATGAAAATGAAAGAAATGAAATAATGTGTAAGACAAATGATGGCTATGAAATAGCACAATATGACCTGCAGCTTCGTGGGCCTGGCAATTTCTTATCGTCCCAACAGTCAGGATTTTCAAAACAGATGCAGATGATGTTGGCTTATCCGGATATTTACCAGCTTGCAAAAAAAATTTATCATAATAGATAGAATATACCCCCGCCTTATCAGCGGGGGTAATTAATTATTCTGTCAGTCTTGCTATTTTGTTTATCAGTCTACTGCGGTCTGCATTTTAGCTTTCCAACAATATTTTGCTTAAATTCTTCTTACTATCACACCACACTGCTCTTACATCCACTGGTTTCGTTTTTCTATTGCATCTTTATAATGAACTTCCATCAACTATTCAGGAATGATAATGTCATCAAATACTGATATATAATACTTCTCGCTCTTATTTGATTTATTAGTCATATATGGTGAAACCAATATTGGTTTTATTCCAAGGTATTTTGTTAGAATTCTAATGTACTCGGAGAATAATCTATCCGACTCACCCATACCACCCGTCATAAAATTATCAGTTCTATACTTTTCGATTAAGTTTTCAATGGTGTCAACCAGATTTTTGGTGATTATTAAAAATATTTCTCGATGACCAAAACAAGTACAACCCATTCAATAAATACACCTTTCAATGTTGATATATTGCTTATATTATATCGCTTAAGTTCCAGCATAGTAGTTGAAGCAAGTATTATACACTCCACATGCTGTGAAGTCATCTGATGATAAAGCGTAAAACCTAGGCAACCAGCCTCATAACCGCATATAAATTTAGCATTGCCTCCGTAAATGGTACGAAGAAACTCCAGATATTTCAGAACCTTTTTATAATCAGCTTCTGTTTTCTGGTAGTGAGAAGCTTTCTCATCTTCAATTGTCATTGAGCAAAGTGTAAAACTTTCTTTGTGAACATCCATTCCTATGTAAACTGTGTTATAATTCATTTGATGACCTCCATTTGTATGCGGTAATCCCTGTTACCATTGTTTTTTCCAATTCATAGTATACAGGTAAATCCACGTTGCTACAAATCGGAGGTCATTATATATTGTCTATAAGTTAAAATATAAAATTTTTGATTCTGTATCAAACTTAAAAAATTGTAAAACTCAATATTTCAAGTTCATTACTCTCCCACAACAGTGGCATTTCATCATAACTATTGGCAATCTTGGATAATTTCTATTATCTGTAATCATACATGATAATTTTATACTCTTGTTACAACAAAATTACCACCAAATATGAATAATCAGATATTTCATAGCATTGTGAGTGAAAACTAACTAGATTAATATTTACACCTATTCTTTTATGCTAATTTCTATTCTATTAAAACATTCCTTCGCGGATTTTTCAGAAACGTTATTTCCCAAAAGTACTCCTGTATTAGTACCTTCAATCATAATAACATAATTATATTCAGAATCATTATAATTCCACATCACATAATTGCATTTGCCCTTAGTTCCTTCATCAATTATTTTCGCATTATCATCAGACTTTACACTGTTAACATATGCACTGTAATACTCTGCTGTAATAAATGTTCCCTGGCTCAATTCTTCTTTATCCTTAGATATCGTAAAAGGAACATCTGACGATAAACTATATCCATCAGCAGTATTTATTGAAATGACAACTTCATCACCTGTTTCTACATTATATGTGTATGACAATGATGTTTTTGAATCACCACATCCTGTGAATAAAAGCATGACAGTCATCAACAAGCATGGAACGAACTTTATATATTTTTTCATAATTATGCCTCCCTAATTCCTTTAATAGTTTCTTCTGCTTTTACTTTGAATGCCATCTGTTCTTCGTCCTGATATCCCAAAGCATATACATGTGAAATTTGCTCACGATTGAACAAGAACATTTTCTCTGCATCTAAATATCCCTCTGGGAAAATAACACCCGTATAATCCCATATTGCATTAGGATTTTGTCCACCCTTCTGGCACACCCCTACTATCATTACTTTCTTTTTGCTGTTTCCAATCAATACCACACTACCGATAGGCAATAATTCTTTACACATAGTCATATCCTCCTATAAATATTTTCTTATTAAACAAATTATAATTACTATTAAAAAAAATATACCATACTTAATGTACACTTTCAATGCATCTGACGAGTACTTATAGCAAGGAAACATATCATCGTCCAAAATTTCACACATTCTATTAATGCCATTTGGTGACTCCCAGTATTCTACATCAACCATCGTACCATTAAGTAATTCCTTAGATTCCGACGAATAATATATAGATTGCGCCTTAACTGTACATCCATTCAAATTTACCGCAACTATATACCTTATAACTCCAGGTTCATTATCAATTACATATTGAATCATTCCTGTTGTTTTTATTTTATCCATACTCTCCTAAAACCAACTAGTTACAGTTTTCCATCCTTTCTTAAGTCCTTGCCATGCTGATTCTGCTTTATCACTTACAGTGTCAACCATTCCTCCAATATCGACTTCTGCTCCAACAGAAACACCAACTCCTATTGTAGCACCAATATCAAATTTAAATACCCAATCTTTAAATCCCACAACCGCATGCGCACCAATGCCAAAGTTGACACTACCACTTACACCTACTTCTCCTCATCAAATCTGTCAAGCATGACATAGGATTCAGTGAGGTTGAAATAGGTTTGGATTAACATCGGATCCTCTTTTTCCGCCTTAAGATAAAAGCTAATAGCATCCTCATATTTATCCATAGAGTATATACTCTACCTTGCTGGTTATACTCTTCAGCCTGAGTTATCTCACGTTCAATATTATCCATGTTTAATCACCCTTTCCATGTTAGCGTAAGCATTCGGGATTCTTACCACACTAACACTTTTTGATTCCAGTTTTCGTCCGTTATTAACTACAACTTTTTCAATGCTTCCCCTTACAACATAAGCAAATTTTGTTGACGTTACAGACTCTATTTGTGAAACAGTATAAATATGGTGTTCTTCTACATGACCTACTGCAGTCCAAAGACGGTCTGCAAGCTTATCATATATGATTGTTTCATCATCATAAGCAACGGTGCTGCCTATAACTAAACGCTTATATCCCTTCTTGATAATGGAAACCAAGGGGAACCCCACAATGGAAACAAACAAATATGCAACAATAACGGGTAATAACACATCCGGAATTGAGAATGTTGTTCCCATTGTCGAACTCAGTACAACAATACACACTGCGGAAGCAAATCCTACAACAAAAACGTATTGAAGCAGCGTATACATAAAAGCATAGCCCCAGTTGAAGGTTTTCTTATCGAAACTCAACTTTGTCATCAAGCACCTCCTGACGGTACGGCAACAAGATCATTATAGAACTCGGTTACTGCACTTGAAGTCTTCGTGAACGGGTTGTAATTACCAGAACTGAAGTTAGTATAAAACTTTGAAATAGTCTTATATACTTTCTTTTCACCTTTATAGATATATTTGAGCTGGAGTAGTTGTTTTGCACGCTCAGGTGTCTTTATCAAGGTTTCTCCAACCTTAAACCCGAGAACCTTCTTCCACCTCAGCTTCATAACATCCTTCTGCTGTACATTCTTGAATCCAAAGTAATTCTTAAATGCTTTTGTGATATTCTCTTTATTAAAATGAGATCCCCACTTAATCTTGTTCTTGTTACTAACCGTACGGTCTCTCCCTATTCCAAACCGTGACGCAGTTTCTACCGCATCAATATTGGCACCTATGAAGAGAAATTCCCAACCATATTTCTCTTTCTGTCTTTCAATCATTTTAGTTTTTTTCATAAAATTCCTCCAAATTATTATTTTTCCTGGGCTTGTACTATAGTCCTTATTAGTGTTGAATCTCCTCCCGAATAGCATGTGGAGAGAGTTAGTACCCTTTTGTTATTATCTGTGTCCACTCCAAAATCAATATTACTTTGCGCTGACATATTATTTTTGTATTTTATAAAATTCTCTGTATTGCTGAACCTCGTTGTATATGTATTACTTCCGTTTATGGTAGTGTATACTGCAAATACTTCGTATGTTTTTGTATTGGATTCTGTAAAAACATATATTTCGTTATGTTTTTTTGCATAACTTTCATCCAGATATTTTCCAAGAGAACCGAACATCGTTCCGTTTCTCATATTATGTCCGTAAATTATAATATTATCTGAAAAAACACCCTGATTCAGGCTACAGTCCATAAATAAAGTACCTGCATTTGAATAAGAGTTATCAATTGAATGATGCAGATAGAACTGATTGTCAACACCCTGTACAAAAGGTAACTTAATTTGTGTACCAGGAATATACAAAATTCCTTTTGTTGTGTCATTTTCTGCAATTAATGTTTTCCAGTCAACGAATGAATTGTTATCACCATTACTATCAGAATTATTATCCAATGTTTCATATGAAACATTATTTGTAATTTCGTCCGGTTCCTCTATAAATATTTTTTTATTAAGCTTTTCATATTCCTTTCCTGCATTTTTTGATTCATAAATCGTTCCAAAAAAATTTTTACCCGCAAAAATAACAACTGCAATTGAAATGCATATCATTACACCAAAGATAATCCAGTTTATAATTTGTTTTGATTTGTTTTTTTCCCTTATTTCGTCTGCTATCATAAAAACCTCACATTTCCAAAAAAATTCTCATTATATTTATGCAATAATCGGCAAGGTTTTCCTTAAAAAAATCCGCTTTTTACAGCGGATTTTCTTAATCTGGAAATTTTGACAAAACCGTTTTTACTCTTTTAACATTTCCTTGCCCTAAAAGATTCAGGCAAAGTGTTTTTTGATACGAGTCAATCAATTCGGCTGAATATAGCCTTGATATTTTCGCTGTTAAAATTTTAATATCCTTTGTCATTACTTTTCCCATATAAATACACCTCTTCTCTTTAAATTTATATTAATATATATGCAAGCTAAAAAGTCAGGCGAAAACTTATTTGTTTTATTAAACTTATGTATTTTATCATTGTTATGATTATTAAAACTAACATCTTTAATATGAACATTAATATTCGTAAAACAGTTATTATCTGCTTAAATACTATATCTAAGAATATTCATTACCCTTATCTGACCTAAGTTGAATTTAGATTTTCCGCATGGTATTACAAAAGATAATATTAATAGTAATCATATTAATTATATATATGGTATAATTAATATGATTCATATGATTAATAAGATTACTATATCTGATAATTATATTATTAAGTTTATTTCTTCTTTCTGTCCATGGAAACATAAGAGTATAATATATTCATTAATTTTAAATGTCATATAAAGCTCATTTATTTTATGTATGTTAATATTAATATGTTTAATATGCTTGTTATGTTCCATATTAATGATAGAAGTTTTATCAAAGATATCTATAGTTCATTTGGCTTTTGTCTATTTTTATGTGTTTTAATGTTTATTATCTTTAATATTTTTAATAACATTAATAGATTTAATTTCATGAATAAAATTCATATATATGTTATTAATTTAAGATATGAAAATAAGAGTAAGAATAATAGATTAAATAATATTCTTATTTATATTAGATATTTTAGGAATGATAGATGAGTTATGATTATTATGATAATTATTATTACTAAGATATGTATGATTATTTTGAATATGGTTTTTGATTTTGTTTTTATTAATATTATTATTCATATTAATGTTATGAATTTTATAATTTATATTATTTTTATGTCACAAAGTTTAGTTGTCGTGCAGATTGGTTAGCATGTTTTATGACATTATCTATTATTAATTGAAATCTGTTCTATAATTTCTATGTTTACTTAAATTGATATTTTTAATATCTTTTTTGTCCTAAAATTACAAAAATTGTATATATAGTGGTATGCAATACTAATAAAACCCTTATGATACTGAACATTACAGCATTAATATTATTCTTATGATTCATATTATGCATATTAATTACATCAATACAAAACATCATAGCATTATTATAATTAATATGTTAATCATCTTTAATATGTTTCATAAATATATCTATTTTATTATATTTGCATTTTTCATATTAAACATATCGTTTTTATTAATCTTATTAAATTTATGATTGTTATAATTATTATTATTAATATTGATTTTATGTATCTTAAAAGTTATAATACAAATATGTTGTTTGTTTTACATAATATTATAGGGTTACTTATAATTAATATTAATCTTATTAAAAATATGTTTTTTATGAATATTATATAAGTTAGAAACATATAATTAATATTATTCATTTTGGAGGAAAAATTTTATGAAAGTAATTAGTATCTGCTCCCAAAAAGGGGGAGTGTCAAAAAGTACCACTACAATAGAGATCGGTACAGAATTTAAAAAGAGAGGTTATAGCGTTCTGGTGATTGATTTTGACCAGCAGTGTTCCTTATCTAAGAATGTGGCAGCGGATTTTTCCAAACCATCTATATATGATGTTCTTCATGCTGATGCATCTTATGAAGACGCAATACAGCATCTTGAATTTTTTGATCTGATTCCAGCCTCAGAAAAATTATCACGAGCAGACAGGGAATTTATAGGGCAAGATGATGGTTTCATTTTAGCAGATTTTGTGGATATGATTAGAAACGATTATGATTTTATTTTTGTTGATAATGCACCTTCAAGAAATATTTTGCTTACAATGACCTACATTGCAAGTGATTACATAATTATTCCAACAGAATGTGATGAATCCTCATTAGATTCCCTTGTTACAACTCAAAGGGATATCAATATTATAAGAAATGGAAGACATCATGACAGCCATGCTAAAATAATAGCATATGTACTAGCAAAGAACGAAAACACGATAATGCACAAGGTAGCACTGGATAATTTAAAAGAGATTGCAGCTGAAAATCCAGACAAACCATTTGTTGCTACAATAAGAAAGAGTATTAAAGCATCTGAAATAAAGACATTTCATTCAGCTATTGTCAAAGATGCGCCTGGATCACCCTTAGCAAGAGATTATATTAATATTGCAGATAAAATAGAAGAAAAGATTATGGAGGATTAATGATATGTCAGCTAGAGATAAATTTTTAGCTGCTAATGCAGCAAACAAACAGCAGAGAGGAAATACATCAACTCAGGACACGATATTTGGGGATTTTGTTAAGAGAACGGATTCAGATGTTGCAACTGAAAAAATAAAAGAAGTGGAAACGAATATTGATACAAAAAAAAATTCTGAACCGGTTATGAATAATCCGGCAGAAGAGACGCATACTATAAACAAGGAATCTGCTATTTATAAAGTTGCTCCATCAAAGAAAGAGAGCAGTGGTGAGGAAAAAGCACGAATCTGTGTCAGACTAACAGAAGAACAGTCTGACACATTATATATGAGTGCAACTTCACAGGGAGTTTCGATGACAAGAATCATATCAGATATGATATTAGAAGATGCAGGACAGATTTCTGATCCTGGAGATGCACTTGCTAAACAGTTCAGAGGAAGACTTCATTGTGGGAAAGTGGTATATTTTTCTGTTGATGCTTCATTAAAAGATATGATAGCAGAAAAAGCTAAACAGTATTACATGACACCTATGGCTTATACAACATATGTAATTAATAAAATGTTGGGATAATATATAATAATATAAAAGATAACTACAACATAAAATAAAATTTGTTTTGTTTCTTTTAGAGATAAGGCAAACCTAGTGTTTATCAGTGATGTAGACATTTATAAACAAGTTTAAGACTTAAGAAAACAATAATTCGACAATTAATATCAAAATGAAAGACTTATAATTGCAAATCTATGACTAAATATGAAAAGTCATGAACTTGCTTTTATAGGTCTTTTTCTTGTTATAGAGCATTTTAAGGGATTTAATGTTGATAACTCTGTGAATAAGTTGTGGATAAGTACTTTAGATACCCTTAAACAGGGACTTTTCATTGACAAGGAATAAAGATTAGTCATTTTCTTGTTTTTTGTAAGCAAGTGTTAGACTATAAAATTGCAAGTATTTGACTAAAACTGATAAATAATGGCATTATCCTTGCTTTTCTGCTATTTATAGCCCATTTTTTCAGTTAAAAAACAAGTATATGACTAAATTCTAATAAATAGCAAAAATTTGACTAAAACGAATTGAAATAACAAGAAATTGACCAAAGTTAACATATTGTAAAAGTCAATTTCTTGCTTTATAATACAAGTCAGTAAAATCTAATTAACATCTAATCAAAAAAAGAAAGGACAATTAAGGTGTCAGAAGAACTTATCCCGTTAAAATATTCAACATACAGGGTATCAAATAGTTTTATGTCTGCTAAAGGTAAAACCACTCTTTATAATACAAGACTTATAGACATTGCCATATGTAAAATACAGCAGATGTCACATATGGCAGAGGATGCTGAACTGATAGCCAATATATATTCGGCTGAAATAAAGGAATTATTCGGCGACACGGGTAATTCCTACAGGACATTAAGAAATGCTGCAAAGACATTAGCAAGTAGAACCATACTTATTGAAGATGGTAAAGGGAATTTTATAGTTTTCCCCGTTGTCCAGAAAGTAGAATATAACAGAGGTGTACTTACTATCCGTATGAATGAAGAAGTAAGAAAGTATATTTTAGGATTAAAGAGCGGCAATTATACCCAGTACAGGATAGCTGTCGATGCCAAAGCGACGAGTGTGGCAACATTGAGAATGTATCAGATTTTTGAACAAGAATTATATCCGGGTAACCGAAAATATAATGAAGAACTAGGATGTGTGGTAGTTGAATATCCTGTTAATGAGTTAAAATTTACATTAGGTTTATGTGATGACCAGAATCCAGCGCTGGACGCAGTGAAAAAGAAGATGGGTAAGAAAATAGACTGGGATATGCTTTATGAAGCTTTGCCAAAAGAAGAAAAGATATATCCAAGTACTTATAATTTCATATATAACGCTATTGAACCAGCTCAGAGAGAATTGGAAGAAATTTCAAATATTAGGTTTGAATATCAGAGAGTAAAAACCAAGGGTAAAGCAATCAGTAAATTAAGGTTTTTTATTTATAAAAATGAGGAAAATGAAAAGAAACTGGCCAAGCAGGCAAAATTTATTGAGAAAATATTGAAAATTCCAGACGAAGTACGAATGGAACTTTATGAAGAATTTGTGGGACTTCATAAATTAAAGAGAGAAGATATAGATACATTTCTTATTAAAGCAAGCGGTGATGCACTTAAAGTTAGAGAAGCAATCTATTATGTAAATGGGAAGGATAATATTAATGATTTTACAGGATATATAATAAGTGTTCTTAATAATCCTGAGTGGGATTTATCAGGTGGAACAGCTGTAGTTAATGATACTGATATAGCACCGGAGCGCACCAGGATGGCTAAAGAATATATAAAAACACAGACTAAAAAAGACACTATGAGTAAAAATCCGAGTGAAATATGGAATAATATCATTAAACAAAGGGACGATTTCAGTGATTTTATAAGTTATATGGAATCAACAGACCACTGGGATTTAGAGACTTTTGAATTAGTCTATAAGTATGAAGAAATGATTGATTACTGGAAGAAGTGGAAAGCAGGGCGTTAAACGGGGACTTATTTGTATATGGGTTTTGCAACTTTTTTTACATTGCATTATACTTACAACTGAATCTTGATAATAGGAGTATATCTTAATATCATATTCAGAATATTATATTAGCCCGATAATTAAGGGCAGAAAGAGTGAATATATGAAAATTAGCAGAATCATTTTCAAACAGGAACAGCCAGGTGGAGGAATACTTTACAGAGCAGAATGCACAGATGTGTTCAACAATTGGAAAGAACAGTATAAAAGTTCTTGTGTAGCAGAAGTTGAAGCAGAAGAAAACCCAGTCGTATATATACAGGGTGTATTGCAGGACGGAAAATGTGTCAGAAGGAAAATTGATGGCACAATTATTGCGGACACAAAGAGAGTACTTGTATTCTCAAAAGCACCCGATGGACTTTTTTTCTTTTATGACCTTACCAGACTGGAAGCTGCGATTACAATAGCTGATTTTGAAAACATATGTAATTATGTAGATGAAAGTCTACCTAACGCTGAATTGATGTTTGATTTGGAAACTTATGGAATGGCTTATGCAACAGAGATTAATAGAGCTGCAGAAAGAATTATGCAGTACTATGACTCAAGAGATGCAGAATCTTCCATTAACCCAAGAATTGCCAACATTATAGATGGATTCGAGGATTTCCTTGAAGGAAAAGGAATATCAGTTAATGCTATTCCGAATCCTGAGAGAGAAGGGGATAATCCAGCTATTATTTATGGCAGTGATTATGATACACTTTATAGAATCATCGAAAATTGTTTGTATGCAGATTAAAGGATTAATATTCTGAATTATTCTAAGAAAGAAGCTGTGGTTGTTCCGCAGCTTCTTTTTTTAACTTGCAATGATAATTAAGTAGGAATAAGTGATTAAAGGTGCTTTAACTGAATCATTCTTACAAATATTATATGGCTCATTAAAGAGCAGAAAGAGGTATTATATGGCAGTTAATATCAAATTGGAATCTATGAAAATGGTTTTTTCGAGGATGGCAAAAGCCAAGACAGGGGTTAATATCAATGTGGTTTTTGATGATTATGCTGATACAGCCTACACAAACGGTAATACTATTACAATCAGTAGTGGTAAATCAAAGGTGTTTGACCATATTAATGAAGAAGATAAACCGTTATTTATTGCAGGGCTTTTTGCACATGAATTAATGCACTGTATTAAGACACCATTTGCAGAAATGAAGACACTTTGCGAAGGGAAATACAAAAAAGAAATTTGTAAATTTCGCAAGATAATTAATGTATTGGAAGATCCAGCAATAGAAAATTTTTCTTCATGGTTTCAGGGAGGCTATCTGACAGAAGGTATTAAATATGTCAACGAATGCCTATTCAAGGAAGGTCCTGAAATTGAAACGATTGGAACAAAACCGGAACAGTGTATACCTGATGATTTAATTGATTATATGCAATGGGAAACGGCCATGTTATATTATGGCTGGACAAGAAAGTTAAAGAATGACTTTTCTTCTGATAAGGCAAAAAGAGTTTTCTATGAGAATTTTGATTTGTATAACAAAATTATAAATGAGGCAGATAATCACAACAGACTTATGCTTCAGGAAGAATATTATCAGATAGTAGTTAAGGAGTTTGGACTTGATAATATTCCTAATGAAAACAAAAATGAATGCGGTTATGGTTCCGATTGTAACAGATCAGGCGGACAGACTGATAGTGATTTATCACAGGCAGCCCAAAGCTTTTCAGAACAGAGGCAGAATGGTAAAAATTCATCGACATCTAGTGCTGGCAATAACAGTGCCGATGCTGATTTATCAAATGCAAATGATTCATCAGGCAACTCCGGTTTGTGTCCTTCAACAGGTTCAGGGGAAGGTAAAGTAAATCCTTCAAATGAAAACGGTTCGGGTAATAATGAATCAGGTAAGGAAGCAAGAAGATTGGCTGAAAAAAAATACAAAGATTCCTTAAAAAACTTAAACGCCCAGCTGGATAATGCTAAAAAGCAGGTTCTAAAAAAAGTAAATGATTTTAAGAATGCGTATAAGGAAAGTGATCTTATTTCGCAACAGAATGGAGATTTATATGTCGAATATAAGAGTAAAAATATGCCTTATATAAAACAGTTATCTTCATCATGGAAACGGTTGCTTACCAAGGATATGCATGGAAAAATATTTGCTGCAAGCGGTAATTTTAATCTCAATCGCTATGCCTGCAAAGGACATCAGACCGTTAATTTCTTCGAAAAAAAGAAACTTCCAGAAGAAAAATTTGATGCGGCTATATGTATTCTATTAGACATTTCAGGCTCAATGCGTAGACGTATGGAAATAGCAATGAGTCAGGTGCAGGTATTAGTTGAATCGTTGACTGACATTGGCGTTGACACATGTGTAATTCCATTTAGCGGAATAACACATGTATTGAAAGAATGGGGAAAGCCATTAAAAAGCTTTTATTTGGATGCATATGGCAGCACAAATACAACTGATGCTGTATTGTTAGCATTAAACACATTAAAGTACAGGGATGCGAAAAACCGTCTTTGTATTTTAATAACGGATGGTGAACCTAATAATGGTAATACGGCTTCGGCAGCCATAAAGGGAATTTCAAAGTTTTGTGATATTTATACGATACTTGTAAATTGTCCCAATGACGCAGGGTATCAGGATTATTTAAGAGCTGTTTTTGGAGATTCTTTTATATTTAATGAGGATGTAGCAGAGTTAAATAAAACGCTTACTCCAAAGATAAGACATTCTCTCAGAAAGTGGAAATAAATAAATATTTGAAGGAATGATTTTCAGGCAGCTCCGTTGAGGGCTGCCTTTTTTGAAAGAAAGGAAGAGTAAAATGTTATCAGAAAAAAATATAAAAAAAATTGATTTTTCAAAAAAATATACTCATATACCCGAATCTCGATATAGAGGAGAATTGTTTTCAGGAAACCTTTATCATTCATGCAACTGGCATTTTGAGCCAAAATTCGATAAAAAATTAGGTGAATACATAATGCAGGATGATTACTGGGAAGGAAACTGCGGAGTAACTATTGTGTTGACTGATGAAAATATAGATGAATTTGTTCCAGATTAACACAGTTCTAAATAGGGCTGTAATTCACCAATCCTGAAATGTTGGAATAAGAATATGGTATTAACATTACAAATACAGTCCTATAACAGGACTGTATTTTTTGACTTGCATTATAGGAATGATTGAGTATTGGTAATAGGTGATAAAACTTAATACCATATTCAAAATATTATGATGGCCTGCTGATTACAGGCGGAAAGAGGTATATTATGTTAATGGATTTGCTAAGAATTGAGAATTTTATGAAAGATCATGCCTGCCATGTAGATGACAAGGCTGCAAAACTTAACGATATGGTTGTGTATGCTGATTTTGTTAAAGGGAAATATCAGTCAGTATTTGAACAGCTTCAGGTAGATATTGAAGTAGAAAAAGCTTATGATGCACTTGAAGATGTTTTGTTCATTGAGGACGAAGATAAGGATTTGGTATTAGCAAGTCCTTATAAATTTACAGCAGGAGGCAGAACATATTCTTATGCTGCAGGCACGCCAAGAGAATCCATTTGGACTGCAATGTTTGCTTTGTACAGTGATGGCGCAAATCTTACAATTCATGCAGATTATGATGATATATCTGCTGATAGCAGTCAGGATGAAGTCATGGAAGAGATTAGTTATGAGGACATTAAAACAGGATTGGAAAATGGACTTATTAAAATATCGGACAGTCTTGAAGATTATGGTGTTACCGGTATCGGCTGTAAAATAGGAAGCAATGCATTTTATCTTCCTGGCAGTGAAGAATATGAGACTGCACAGGATTTCCTTCGTGATTATGACACCGATAAGATTGCTGATATGCTTTATTCTGTTCTGGCAACATGCAGATTTGCTATGTGTAGCGGATTGAATGAATATGAATATATTGAGTATAAGAATATACTTAAAGCGAATTCAAAAACTGCAGTTATCCAGAAATTCTGTAACGGAACTATTGCTATTAAAGTATGCTCTCAGGAAGAATTAAATGCACTTATAAGACTTATAAGAATAGTCGCAGACAAGGTGGATTGTGATTATTATTACGAATCCGGATACAAGGAAGAATTTCCATATTTTTATGTGAATAGAAGTAACGATCTTGCTGCAGTCAGGGACATGGTATTTTTTACCAGAATGAAAAATGGTCGTATTAGCGTTACAGAATATGTTGAGTTCAAAGATATCATGTATATCCCGGAAGATATTCTCAGTAAATTCACTAAAGGGGAAATAGCTTTCAGAATATATAATGATGTTCAATATAAAATTATTTTAAATAATATTCAAAAATTCACAGATATTGATGTTGAAGAAATGGTAGAATACGAGTATGATAAAAATTTTTCATATATATTCGTCAACAAAAATAATGAATTAAATGCCGTAAGGGATATGAAATATTTGGTTCATAATGTTATAGCTGATATTCACGAATATGTGGATTTTAGCAGTTCTAAAATCATCAAATTCGATTGAATAAAGAATGTGGTATTAATTTTAATACAGCTCCAATTCGGGGCTGTATTTTTTTTGGCTTGCATTATAGTAATGAAAATATATTGAAAATGGAGGTAAATTTATGAGTATTAAAAAGAATCTGATTGAAATTTTCAAGTCATCAAAATTTACATTAAAAGAGGCTTATGATGCAAACCCAGATATACCAGAGGAGTCCGTGAGAGCCAGAATCTATGAAAATCTTGGAACGGCGTTCAGGAAGATTGATAGGGGAATTTACATGACGATAGCAGAAGATGCCATTGTTATTGAAGGTTCCGGCAGAAACTTGAGATGTCTGGAGGATAGTTCTATTGATTGTATCATAACGGATCATCCGTGGAATGACACAGTGTCAACTAAGGGTGGAAACAGGAATTTTGCATCATATCCGGTATTTAACTATGAACAGCGTGATTTTGATGAAAAAGCAAGAGTTCTTAAGGAAGGTTCATTTTTATGTGAGGTTATTCCGGCTGAATCTGAAAGCAATTTTGATTATCTGTACCAGATTAAAAAGATGGCACAGACTGCAGGCTTTCAGTATTATGCAAAAGTAGCATGGAAAAAAGGTACTTTTGTGAGCAATACAGGCAGAAAAGCTAAGAATACCGAAGATATTATGATATTCTCAAAGGGAAAGCCAAGAGCATTAAAGCCTGATAAACAGCGAGGACTTGATGAGAATGGTAATCCTACCAGATATATGTCTGGAACTAACGGTATGCTTCCAACTTGTTTTGATGTGCAGCCGGTTCCGAAAAAAGAGATTATTTCCCAATCGGAAAAGCCGACAGCATTGTTTGAGCAGCTGCTTGAATATGTAACCCTGCCAGGTGAAATTGTTCTTGACCAGTTTGCCGGATCCGGAGCTGTTGGAGAGGCCTGCATAAAAAAGAACAGGAAAGCTATACTTGTTGAACTTGTAAAAGAAAAAGCCACGAATATTGCAAAAAGACTTCATGCTGTAATGATAGATGAGGTTCTGATTAAGAAAATGGCAGTATAATACTCAAAATCAAAGAATACAGTTCCAGACCGGGGCTGTATTTTTTTTGGCTTGCATTATATGAATGAATGGATATTGGTAATGGGTGTCTTGAAATTAATACCATATTCAAAATATTTATTGGCCTAATGATTACAGGCAGAAAGAGGTAAAATATGATTACGGATTGGATTATTGCAATTGGAGGCAGTGATGTGGATGGCAATATCCTCTATAAATTCACAGGAACAGCAAAAGAAGCGAAGAAAAAACTTATGGATATCGTTCTGAGAGATAGAGAAGATAATGCCGAGGATTTTGACCATGGAACAAGTGACATGGAGAATATAATACAGGTTGATGACTGTGAGAATGAGTTCTATGCATATAATTGTTTCTTTTCATATCATACTGATTACACAATAAAAGAGATATCAAAAATTTCTGACATAAGAAAAGAACAGCGTTATGAAGAAGAGGAACAATTACCAAGGGGATACAAACCGTTATATACAATGCAGCCTCTTGGCTGGATAAAAGAAAATGGTAAGGATTATGAACACTTTATGATCATTCAGTGGAGCAGTACTAAGGAAGATTCACATGAAATCGGACATAAGGCCTATTATTTATCTTCTGATAAGTGTTTTCATGGTACCGCCGAAAGCATCATTGAAAATCAGGCATTCATCATTTCTGTGGAACTGATTTTGAAATGTATATACGAAAAGCAGCCAGAAAGTAAGTGTTTTGCGCCGGATGAGCTTGCAGAACTTACAGCGAGATATGCTTTATCTTACAGAAGTGTTGATTTGTAGAATATGGAATTATTCCAGAATACAGTCCCAGAACGGGGCTGTATTTTTTTTAACTTGCATTATTAACACAGTGATATATCAGAAAATGGTGAGTTACAACCTGATATATTGCAATTTAATAGTCCAAGAAGGACGGAAAGAGGTATTTTATGGAAGATATTTATTCAAAGGAAGTGATTACCCTTGAGAAAGCAAAAAGCAGAGATGATTATGTATTTTCTGCTTTAAGGCATTAAGTATGTATGCGAAAAAACGATGCTACAGCTTTAATAAGCCTAACAGCCTGAAACTAGTGTCCATAAACAGTCCAAAATCTGTTTTTATTACTGGGAACGAATAAGGAGAAATGCGATATGAGATTAATGTTAGAAAGAAACCGCTTTGAACTGCATTTGGGTATAGTAAACCAGAAAGATATTGATATGTGGGAGAGTGCATATTGCTTCATGGATGATTACGGAGCAGAATATAACCTCTGTATTGAAGATGGCAAGGATAACAGCGCTATATACCTTATGAGAAGAGACTTAAGTGGGAACTGGGATACAGACGGTTCTAGATTTATTCCATACAAGGTCACATTCGGTAAGGGATGGAAAAAAGAACTCAGAAAAGCAATGGAAAAGTTCATCATTGAAAGTGCTGATTTTGAGCAGGAGTCTGATAAGCTGACAATAAGCCATTATCTCAGCCATTTTAAGGACTATTCGGAGAATGACGACATATGTCTGAAAAGACATAGAAAAAGATACAATCTGACAGATCCGATAATAGCATATTACAGGACATGGGATGATTTTGTAGAAGATTGGTGTGATAATACAGGATTTACTAATTCAGAAGCCAGAAAAATGCTGCATGGTGGTAAGGGAGAATTTAAACAGCTCCCTAATGGACATGGCATAGTAAGATTTCTTGTGTAAATTGCAATCAGGATAGAAAAGCTGTCAGAAATGACAGTTTTTTTTATTGAAAAAATAAAAAAATATGTCCTAAAATCAGGATTTTCATATATACAAGGTTAAGAGAAAATTATCGAGCTATAGGCAAGAAAACTCCATCCGACTCAGGTTGGTTGCGGGATGGATTGCTTCCTGACGACAGCCAGTCTTGATTTTTTTCAAAATCTGCAAATTGTTTTTTCTTAATTCTGCAAATCCATATGTACATAGGTTGATAGTTAAGAAGGAGGCACATAGGACAAGCAAGATTCAAACAACTATACAGCCATGAAGAGTGGATGGATGCGTTTGGGAAAAATTATATTTAAGAGGTAAATGGAAATGGGAAATAACAAGGAAGAATCTGCAAGAAGGGAAGGTATGGCTTACGCTTTACGGATTGCAAAGGAAAAAGGGATTGAAGCACTTGAAAAGGAGCTTGAATTCAGGAATATAACTAATATTCCTATTAAGATATCAAAGGGGCAGGTTGAAGCATTTGTTGAAGAAACAAAACAGACTATGTTTGACACTATTCTGCTGATGAGCTGCTACTCATTACGAGATGCATTCGGGTTTGGAAATAAAAGACTTATGGATTTTAAGAATAAATTTTCTGAATATACAGAAAGTCTTTCAGGTGGGTACATGCAATGGCAGGAGATAGCGGAGCAAATGACGGAAGAGACCGGGATTGAGTTTCATATCAGAAGTACGGATGAAAGATTGAGGTGCTAATATGATAAACGGGGAATTAATAGTTGATAATTTCGCTGGTGGGGGCGGAGCCTCCACCGGAATAGAAGAAGCTACCGGCTTTAGTGTGGATATAGCAATTAACCATGATCCTAAGGCTATTGCAATGCATAAAGCAAACCATCCGAATACAAAGCATTATTGTGAAGATGTATGGCAGATAGACCCAGTGCAGGCGTGTAATGGGCATCCTGTGGGGCTTGCCTGGTTCTCTCCGGACTGTAAACATTTCAGCAAGGCAAAAGGCGGTAAGCCAAAGGATAAGAATATAAGAGGTCTTGCATGGGTAGCATGTCGCTGGGCTGGGCTTGTAAGACCGAGAGCAATAATGCTAGAAAATGTCGAAGAATTTAAAACATGGGGGCCGTTAAACAGAGGACATCATCCTGTTAAATCAAAACAAGGCAGAACATTCGATAAGTTTGTGAGACAGCTACAAGATTTAGGATATGAAGTACAGTTCAGGGAGCTTGTGGCAGCAGATTACGGAGCGCCAACCATGAGAAAACGATTTTTTATGATAGCAAGATGCGACAAGAAGCCTATCGTATGGCCAGAGCCAACACATGCACCAGCAGACAGCGAAGCTGTAAAAAAGGGACTGCTAAAACCTTATGTTGGAGCATATACACAGATAGATTTTAGCAGACCATGCCCCAGCATATTTGATACATCTGAACAGATAAAAGAGAAATATGGAATAAAAGCGGTAAGACCATTAGCACCTAAGACAATGGAAAGAATCGCAAGAGGCTTAAAGAAATTTGTTTTGGATAATCCAGAGCCTTTTATTGTTCAGTGTAATCATGGTGGAGACAGAAGACCGCTGGATACTAAAGAACCATTGCCAACAATTACAGGTAAACATGGATATGGGATTGTTGAACCTTACATGATTCAGATTGGACAGACTGGTTTTACAAAAGACCGGAGCAAGAATATTCAGGAGCCGCTATCTACGATAGTAAGTAAAAACGAGCATTGTTTAATATGTCCTACACTGATCCAGTACCATTCCGAAACAGCACAGGGAGAAGTCCGGGGACAGACAATAAAGGATCCGATCATGACCGTGGATGGATCGAACCGGTATGGATTAGTTACATCATTCCTACATAAATATTATGATGGTGGCTATAAGGGAGCCGGAGAAAGCATGGAAAATCCACTGCCGACAATAACAGCGTGGGATCATAACAGCGTTGTTACGGCAAATTTGATCCAGATGAACAATCACTGCGATGGGAAGGACATAAGACAACCCTTACCTACCATTACGGCCGGAGATGGACATTTCGGGGAAGTTCGGGCATTTCTGATAAAGTATTACGGACAAGGCACCGGACAGGACATTCAAGAGCCGTTAGATACAGTAACATCGCGGGATCGATTCGGCTTAGTAACAATCGAAGGTGAGGATTATCAAATTGTAGATATTGGACTTCGAATGCTGGAGCCAAGAGAGCTATATGGATGCCAGGGTTTCCCGGACGATTACATTATAGACCATGATTACACTGGTAAGACATATCCAAGAACAGAACAGGTTAAGCGGTGCGGGAACTCTGTAAGTCCAATGATACCTAATGCATTAGTAAGGGCGAATCTGAGAGAATTATGCGTCGGAGAGAGGACACCTAACTGCCGCGTAAAACAGGAAGCAACGGGACAATTAAGGTTTGCATAAGGAGTTATTAGATGAGTGAAGATATTAAAGCAATTGATACTATAGTAAATGAACTAAGAAAGATAAGGGAAAAATATGAGAAAAGGGCAGAAAGAGAGAGGGAAAAAGTATCAAATGTATATGTGACAGTAAAAGGTGAGAAATGCTATACAGAAGATGATATCAATGCCTGGTATCAGTGTGATTACATAACCAGTTCCCAATGCGACAAATTCATTGAAAAATTAGAAGAAAAGCAGAAAAAAGCTGGACAGGAAGGCGGCAAAACCCCAAGCGAAAGTGTCCTCAAAATGCTTAATAATACAATTGACAGCTATTATAACGAACTCGCAGACTTGAGACATAGAGAAGAACAGGAGCGCAAGAAACAGGAGCGATGGGAAATAGCGCAGGCGCAAGGCTGCTCTTATGCAGAATGGCTCGAACAAGAAGAGGTAAGCAGACAATCAGAAGAGTACGAAAAAATTATGGGAGGTAATAATAATGTGTAAGCCAATATTAGATGTGTGCTGTGGCAGCAGGATGTTCTACTTTGATAAAAATAACCCTGATGTTGTTTTTATGGATTGTCGCAAGCTTGAGGAAAAATTATGCGATGGGAGAAAACTTGAAATTAAGCCAGATATCATAGGCGATTTTCGAAATATACCATTTAAAGATGAAACATTTAACATGGTAATATACGACCCTCCGCATTTAATTAGAGCGGGCGACAAATCATGGTTAGCCTTAAAATACGGGAAACTATCTTCAAACTGGAAAGAAGACCTGACACAAGGCTTCAATGAGTGCATGAGGGTATTAAGAAAACATGGAACATTAGTGTTTAAGTGGAATGAGGAACAGATAGCATTAAAAGAAATTCTTTCAATATTCCCACAACAGCCAGTGTTAGGAAATAAACGAAGTAAGACACATTGGCTTGTATTCATGAAAATGTAAGGGTGAAGTTATGGACAACGAGAAATTAGCTTATTGAGTGTGCGAGAAAAAGTGTTGCTTAGCATATTAAATGCAGTAAATCTTTGGAGCAATAAAAATATATCTGTCAAGCATTTTTGCAACCGAAACTAAATATGAGTTATTGCAGTGGGATAATGTGCCAGAGGAAATAAGACAAGCTCCTGTGCAGAAAATAATATTTAAGAATGCAAGATGACCAAAAAACCGCTGAGACGGTATCCCGATTTAGTTCTTTCGAGAGTTAAGAAAGAGACGGTTTTGCTGTTTTTACGAAAAGAAAGCAGCATTTTGTAAAAGGGTAGGTGAAAATATGGTAGAAGAATTTGCAGTTAAATATCCATATCTGTTCAACTATACTACAGAAGTAGAAAGAAAAGCTTTATGCGAGGCATGTGAAGATAATGAGGATACATTAATGGAGTGGGATGACCAAGCCCGTAGATATGAAAGAGGAGAGTTTGTCCGAAGTGATTTTGTCATTGCGTTGCATAAAAGTATTGATGCAGAAGAAAATGCACTGTTAGAGTACGCAAAAAGATATAAGAAATTTGTTCTGTCTGAAAACCAGACCGGTAGGCTTTCTTAATTATTTTGCTTGTATTTTGTGAAATGTTGTGGTGAGAGAGTTTATTTGGTTGAGTATACAGACATATGCCGTCATTGTATGTCAAATCAACCCAAATAATACTGTAGTGGATACATCTGAAAGACTGTCAAATCAGGTATGCATATATAGCAGAGCAGAAAGAAAAATCAGTTTTACAACAAATCCAACGAAAAATTAAATTACAGAGAGATGCTATGTAAAAATGCAATAAAAAGAGGAGGAAAGGAATTGAAAATTGAAGATATCAAAATTGGAGATTTGGTGTGGGTATATAACGATGACATAAGTAATGCAGAATATGGACTAGTTACTGATATAGATCAAAAAACAAGCAAAGTAAAAATTAATGGTACTGGAAAAGTTGATAGCTTTATGTTTTTTATAGTCAGAAATGCTGAAGATTGCTTTCTTACTAAACAATCCTGCATTAATAATCATAAAATAAAACTTGAAGAAAAGGTTACAAGTTACAAATCTGAAATCACGGACATAACATCATTGATACGATTTCCTCTAATTCATTCGTTTAAAATAGATAAGCGAATTGACCAGGAAGCAATTAGAGCATATATAGAAAAAGCCAAAGAATTTGGGATTAATATAGATATATAGACCGAATCACATAAGAAAAACATTCAATTAACATTTGTTATAAAATCAAAACGAGGCGGTACTAAATGTACCGCCTGTTTTGATTCCTCAAATTTTGGATTGGGGGTCAAAATTTGAGTGATTTCTGCTCATAAATTCAGTATATATTATGTTTCTAAAAATGTAAATAAAAATTTCAGTAACTTCTTTATGTGTTATGTATTTTTCTCCAATTTCTCGTTAGTTTACTTGCATTTTCAGCCGCCTTTGCGTAAATGTTGGTTGTGTTAAGAGACTTGTGATTCATTCTCTCCTGTAACGCAAGGATATCTTTTTCGGAAGAATAAAAGCTCATTGCAAAAGAACTTCTTAATTTATGCACAGTAATATCATTTCTTCCTGGAAGAGCTGCTGTTATGTATTTATCAAGCATCTTTTCAATTCCTCTTACAGATATTCTGTCTCCTGACGGATTAAGAAACAACGGATCAGATGGGAGAGCAGAGTAGCGCACATCAGTTTTTCTCTGCTCTAAATATTCTCCCAAATATTCCGCTGCAGTATCAGAAAAGTAAACTTCCCTGAATTCATTTCCTTTTCGTCTTACTCCGGTAGCACAGCACCGGTCCAGGTCTATATCACCAACATCCAATCCCTGTAGCTCCGATAATCGCAATCCTGTATCAAGGAATAAGAATACAATTGCCAAATCCCTTTTGCTTTTCTTTTCTGTATTTTTTAGCTGTTTCGGAGGTAGACCGGTTCCGTATTTAATGGTATTAATAAGAGTTTCCTGTTCTTCAAGACTTAAGTATATTACATAATCCTTTGATTCAACCTTTACCCTTGTGACTCCTGTCATAGGATTATTGGCAATCAGACGGAGAGTGTTTGTCAGGTAATTAAACATCACTGATATGCTTGCGCGCATCCTTGCTGTGGTTGTCGGAGAATGTCCCTCAAGAAACAGCTGAATAAACCGATCGATGTCGTCAACCGATATACAGTTCAGATCCGAAGCTTCAAGCTCATGTGGATTTTTTCCCTTTAATTCAGGTTTTGTTCTGATTATATAAGGAAAAAATGTATTTAAGTCTCTTGCATAACTTAATCTTGTACTGATTTCTCTTTCTGCAGCTCTGTTTAAGAGCAGGCCTGAACAGAAATGAGGGAGAGTATCAAGTTGTTCCAGTAACAGCTCCGAATTGGATTTTTTTTCGTATGGCATTACAAAATTCCTCCATGGTAATATTCTAAAAAATTTAGTAAAATTTTTAGCAAAAAAATCTTAGCAAGAATTTCACTCTGGAGGAGTGAAAAACTGCTAAGAATATTGTAACACGCAAAAGTTCGCATAATCAAGGTTTTACGAACTTTTACTACAATAAATATTAGCTCATACAAAATTCAGATTCTCTAAAATCTCTTCTGGATAATAGCAAGCAAAGTAATCATATATTGTATTTTCGCCTTCCTTAGCCTGAATACGACCACACACCATTATCTTAGTGTCTCTGCCTTTTAACAGAACGACAGAACCCCTATAGGTAACATATATTTTTACCTTCAATCGAAATCATTTATTAACCAATTTTTCCTGTAGGTCATTGGATAATTCATAGTCTTTCTTTGGAAAGATAGATATTGTTTTCTTTATATCTCCAAGACTAATCAAATAAAATCCATCGCCATCATTAGTTTTATTAAACATTCTTCGCGATATAGTGTAACAATTTCCAGTTACACTTGAATATTTTGCAAACTCTATTTGACAATAATAATCTCCTTTTTCGCTTTTTACCCCTTGCAAAAGCATTCTTGTTGACTTCACCACATCAACATAAATCTCAAAATTTCCTTTAGAAAGAGCTTTCTTTTGTGCTATGGCAGGGATTAATCTTCTTAAACCAAAGAAGAAACCAAAAGGAATCCCAAAGCAAAGAAAGCAAACAGCAATACCTATGACGGCATTTGCATCTAAAGATTGCAGATATATCAGTGGAGAAACCGATGCAACAACACCTATTAAAATAAAAACTAAACCATTAAAAATCCTTGATGAAAACCTTTGTTCTTTTAGAATAGCAGTAGTATCTAATTTTTTCATAATATCACCTTTATGTCAAAACGCACAATGACTCACTTTTGATGTTTGAATTATATCAAGTATCATCTATAATATCTCCTTTAGTCTGTGATTCCGTCCATTTTTTTATTATTAAATCCTAATTTATAGCATTAATAACACCACCAATTAAAGCAACAAAAACACCTAATACAAAAATTAGAAAACCGATTTCATCTAATTTTTCAACTTTGTTTATTGCCATAATTACTTTCTAAATTATAGCATAGCTATAAAACAAAAGAAAGGAGTTCGCTATGAAACAGATTCCTTATCAATCATTGTTCTATATTTTTTTTAAAATCGGGATTATATTTTTCTTTCAATAATTTGTTGGTAGTTGTTAATACTATCTTTGTTTTACCGCTAATAACTTTTTCACCTGGTGCATATGGACCAGTAACATAAAGATACGCACAAAACCACGCTACAACTTTAATTAGAACATCTTGCTCAATATATGCTCTGTAGTTATGCAATCCATTGTAAACTATACAGTCTTTTTCTATCTGTGCAATTTGCATATCTCCACAGTATATTGGCAATTTTAAGCCTTCATTACCCATTCCAATAGCGTACATAGTATATGTATTACCACAACAATTCATTTGACAAAAGCCGTATCCTTTAAATAGAGATATTTTTCTTTCGGCTTGAAAAATCGAACCAATTTTCCTGTCAAATTCCAGTATACTATAAGGTCTAAAAGTCTCCTTAGATTTTAATCTTCTATCATATGTTATTCTAAACACACAGTCATACAAAGTCCCACTAATATCTGCTTCCATAGAATAAAGTTTTCCTTTTAGCGAAAAAGAACCAATTTGTTTTTCTCCGTGTTTTATTACAAAATCAGCTGTTAATAATTCTTTTGATGTTTGAATTATATCAAGTATCATAGTTCCTCCTTCTTTTTGAACAATTGCACCGTCCTTAAATTCAAGATTACATTACTTTCAAACCACATCCACTTGGCAGCGTCTCACCTTATATCTTTACTATTAGAATTACATACCTCTCAAACCATATGTAGTGCTTGAAACATGTGAGAAATTGTTTTGTATATATCTTGTATCTATACAGAATTACACATTTCTCAAACACATGTGCGATACCTGAATATAATTGGTCAGTCTTGTACCTATACAGAATTGTATACCTCTCAAACGGGGGACTTCTGAGAACAATTGTGGAAGCTGTTTTATACCTATACAGAATTACATATCTCTCAAACTATTTGTTACATGTATTGCACACTTTTTCTGTTTTATACCTATACAGAATTACATACCTCTCAAACATCCGATTTTTACAGAAATGCTGATGCCAGTTTTATACCTATACAGAATTACATACCTCTCAAACCCGTCACATTTGACTTAAAAATGGACAATGAGTTTTATACCTATACAGAATTACATACCTCTCAAACCTCAAAATGAGGTCGTCTACAAGTTCTATCCTTACGGGATAGATTTCCGCATAGATACCAATACAATCTTTTTGGGAAATTAATGCATCAATGCATAAATAAAACCCACTGTGAATGATACAAATGCAAGCAGAACAAACCCAGCTCGACAAAACTTCTTTCCCATGAAAACACCTCTCAAAATTCAAAATATTACTTAATATTATTAATACATATTTTGATTATGTTTTCACTATCATATATACGATTTATGAAAATTTGGGACATATTTTTCAGATTTTTTCAAAAAATCAAACCCTGCCGATACTGGTCCGGCAGGGTTTGAAAATGGATTTTCTGATTATTTTAGTACAATGAAAGGCTGTTCCCTGTCATTGTACAAATCCTCCAGTACATCAGGAATGCATTCCTCTGTGAACTTGTATTTTATTCGGAATTCTTCTTTTAGCATAATCATTCCGCCGTCATATTCAGGGAATTCATCTTCCATCTGATATGCTGTATAGTCTATGTAATCTACATAGCCTTCTGCATAATCTTCATTGTTAAGATTATCCCCTGTTCCTTCAGCTATCTTTATAATATGCTTTGTTGCAGGTATAAACACATAAATGTCATTATAAGCCGGATTAAAATTATTTTCCGAGCCCATAAGTTTATTAATGATTTCGGGATTAAATCTGTACAAAGGATATGCACAGTAACCACTTGTCTGAATTGTTCCAAGATATTCTGCAATATGGTTATCTGTAAGAAATTTCCCAATATTAGGAAGATTGTTTGTGTCAACAAAAGCGGTATACGGATCTGTTAAAGGCTTCAAGTTTACCGTAATATCTGCATACGGTTCGCCTTCACTTATAAGACCCACATACAAATTGTTGTAGCTGGCATAAGTAGATGCCATTAAAGTCACCTTTTCTCCGTTAAATAAATATTCCATAATTTACCTCTTTCCGTCCTCTTCTGGGACTATCAAATAATCAGAAATTTATCCGGTTAAATCTCCGGTATAATTTGTCTGTCTTTCAGATAATGCAAGGTAAAAATTCGGAATAAGATTTTTAATATCATTAGGTCTTTTAGCATTTTTAATATTTGTATCAATTGTATGCTTTGTATTAATTATATGTAGTTAAATTCAGCGTACAATATACCTTTGTGAACTATCTATCATCTGATATTTGTTTTGACATCAGCAATTTCTTTCTATACTTGCATACGAAAATAATATGATACTGTAACAAATATTTGTGTCTGTTCCTATTTCAAAGCATAAGAAAAGGAAGTACCAAGATTTGTGAAAAAATCTTTGGCACTCCCTTTTCTATTAACAAAATCAAGAAAGAAATATTCTATACGGGGCTGAGTCTGCAAACACAGCCCCACTTTCAGGAAATAACCTGAAAAAGGAGAAAAAATGAAACAAATGCGTTTCACATATATTTATGCAATAATGCGGAGCAGATTCCTTAAACTTTTTAAAAAATTTTCAAAAAAACTGCGTCCATGCAAAAATGCACAGATGCAAAACGAAACCTTACTGAAATTAAATTACACCGTAAGCATATCTATCTTTTTCTTGTACAGCCCCGTAATTGAACGCTCCACAAGGATTACGGAATTGTTTTTACTTAAATTGCAGCTCATATTCATGATTCCCACACTGGAACCTTCTCCGATTAAGGACAGATTAGCCATATTAGTTCCCATACGGGTAAGTGTAAGCATCTGACATATTACCTGCAGCTGCTCTTCCACTGACAGCTTTATGAATTTTTTCCTTGCGGCCAACAGTCTTTCATACATAGGAAGCTTCTTCTTTGAGAAGACTCCTGTGCTATGCTTTGATAATATTTCATCATAAAGCTCAAGATTTTTCTCAGCTGATACAGCCTTGTCTACTACCTTAAAATTAATGTATTTCTCAATCTTGCTGATGTATGACTGCCATTCCTGGCTAAATATCATTGGAATATTGTTGGTAACATGGAACTGGTTTACTGACCTGCCACCAAGCAGATAACTGTAACCATCTATTTCCAATTCACTTCCAGGTGCAATCTTGTTTATGCGCACATCCGGATTTGTAAGACCTAGTTTCTCTGTGCAGTACTTCTCAATATCCTTTTTATCTTTGATATTATCTGCCATATACAGAGGAATTGTGTATAAACACCTCATTCTGCCCTTCTTTTTATCCGTAAATTCAACCAGAAAAGCATAAGTGTTTGCTATACCTGTCTTTCCGCCATACTTTGCCATATCTTTAAAGCGGTCATCAGATGTCTTTATTGGGAAATATTCAGGTTTGGTCTTTGAACCCTTATAAAGAGTAGCTTCTGTTATCTGTCCATGTCCGTCAAGCTTCTTTGTAGTGGTAATTGGTGTGTTCTTAGCCATTACCTTATTTACAACAGCTATTGAACCGGCTATGTCCTTTTTCTTTCTTTCGGCTATCCATGCAACCCTGTCATTTCTTATTACGTCAAAATCGTACATACGGTTTAAGTTGTATTCAGCTTTACCAGTTCTGTATTCCTTTTCTATGAACCAGATCGGAGATGATGTAAACTTTGTGTACCATACATTTCCGACTACAATATTCAGATATGCATCCTTAGCAAGATAATGATCGTTATAAATTGTAGCTTTTGCAAAACCATACTGCTTTCTGAAATCTGCGACTTCCTGCGTTTTTGCATAAATAATCTTTGTGTCTTTATTAAATATACTGTTAAATACCTCTGCAAGCATCTTAGTTGAGCTGGTTGCCTGTATATAAGATTTTCCAATAAATGATGCTCTCTTTTCATCTGACATTGGATGTCTGTCAGAAAGTCTTGCCAGCTTCTCTGCACTCATAAATCCGTTCTTTCTTAATATCAGCCAGTTTCCGTGCATTGCCTCATAAATCTTATCAGGCACAGGGTAGATATCTTTCTTTTCTTCTCCATTAAATTCTGAGTTAGTAAGAACAATATTATCAAGACTTTCATCCTTAACAAAGTGTTTTGGATATATATGATCAATATTATATATATTATCTCCTGTTGTCTTTACAACATTGAAATTAATATCTTCCCATGTGTACATATCCTTACCCATCTGCAGGAAGTAAAGATAAACCTTCTTACTCTTTAAAGAGCCATCTTTATCGCATTCATCTATGCGGTTAATCATGGTTTCTTTCCATTCCTTAGATACATCCTTAAGTCCTTTGTATAAATCAATAAGCCTGCTCTTTCTGTTATCTTTCTTATCCTTTGGACGCATCTTCTTTGTATCAAGGAAGATTGATTCAGGAGCATATCCCTTTATCTTTATAATTTCTCTTACAATCTTCACGGCAGCCCATATTGCCCTCTTCTGAGCTGCAGTTGCATAAAGCTCATTAAGATCATCATATTCAAATGTAAATATGCTTTTAACTTCTTTCTTTGACTTCTCTTTAATGACAGACATAAAATCATATCTTTCATCATTGATAAGTTCCATGAGACTGATGTTTTCGTTCCACATCAGATCAATGACGCTGATTCTCTCATCTGTTTCTTTATTACTTCCTCTCATGTTAAGAAACTCTGCTGACAATCTACCCCAGTCATCCGACTTAAAATTAAGGACTTTCTTCATCTGCTCTGCTGTAAGTTTACCAGGATATTTATTCTCAATCTGCTCTTTTACATATGTTTTTGATGTTCCATATATTGTACTCCAGAGAATGATGTTCTCTGCCATTACTTCTGTATCCTTATCAAGCGTGCCAAAAACTTCCGAAAAAAACTTATAGCTTGACATAGTGTTGTTAAGCTTATCATCAATACCTGTAATAAGGGAATCCATATCTGCAAGTCCCTTCTTAACGAGGAATGAATGTATCTGTTTCTTTGTAAGCTTTTTGCCAGCCATAAGCTTTCTATTTACAATCTCCTGCTTTACTTCAACAGGAAGCTTATTACCATCTACACGGATATTATTTACTTCATTTAAAACTGCATACTTCTCATATAAAAGAGAAGCCTTCGGAAGTACACGCTCTCCTGACAGGTATGTACACTTTCCGACCATGTTTTCTATGAAGTTCTTAGCACTTTCCTTTATGTCAACTTTTGTTTCAAGATTCCATGGCATTACTACACCAGCTTCTTTTCTTACAGCCCATCCCCTGCTGTTATATTCAGATGTCGGGCCTACAAAATATGGCATGGTAAATGTAAATACACTTAAGATCCTTTCTGAAACAGTCATCCTCGATTCATCCTTTTCATTGAGGAAATCATAATGCTTTGCTGAATTATCAAGGATTGCCTTTAACTCTGATGCATATAACTGGTTAGGTATAAGTCTGTTGTCAGTAATACGCTGCTTAGGCATAAATGTTCCCTTACTGATTTCATCAAGGATATATTCAGCATCACTATCATTTTCATCTGCTTTAGAAAGCAGCTTCTTTATAGATGAATATAAATCATCCTGTGTCCTGCCTTTATCCGAACCTCTTCTTGTACGCTTTCCATAAGAGTTGTTTGATTTTACATAGGCAGCATATGTACCAGGTTCTTCTAATCTGAAGAATCTGTTAAACTCTTTAGATGTTACATTGTTTCTTAATACAGATTTAAGCAGCTTCAGGTCATTCATATGCTTTTCATAAGATGCCATTTTAGCATCTGAGATAAACTTATGCCCCTGAATAATATTCTGTATTATTACAGCATCATATAGTTCCTTAACTGCAGATACCAGTGCAAAATTATCTTCGCCTGCAAGCTTTTCAATGCTGTCCACATTGTCAATGTAATTGTTATCAAAGAAGGATATGCTTGCTTTCTTATCTGATTCTTCTAAAGAGTCTGCTAATTCTGGAAACATATCCACAAGTTTGATCTTAAGTCCGCACATAAGTTTAATTAACGCTGTTTCCTGTTTTGTCAAAGCTTTTACTGTCTGTGCTGCCAGAACCGCCTTCGTTTTGTTATTAATAGCTGGATTAAGCAGAATTTCCATAAGCTTATCTGTATCAGCCTTTTCATCTAAATGAATATCCGACTGGCTGGCAAGCTGACAGATGTTCAGGTATATATCCTTAACAGAATTACTGGTATCCTCAAGATTCTTTGTATAGAAATTTCCCCTGTGTTTCATAATATTGGAAACAGCTAAGTACACAAGTCTTATATCTGCTTTCTCCTTACTGTTTGCAAGAAATGATCTTAAATGAAATATAGTAGGAAACTGATTGTAGTAATCTGCATCCTTATAGTTATCATCATCAAAAAGAACATTTCTGCTGCCATTAAGAGCTTTTTCCTTATCTTCCGGGAAAAAGGAGCTGTTATCAAGTCTGATAAAGAAATTTTTATCCACCTTCATTATTTCATCATAAAAATATGCTTTCAGAAGGTTAATTCTTTTCTTTTCCTTTTTTATATTCTTTCTTGCAGATCTAATGGCGGTTCTATTGGCGGAAGTTTCTGCTTCCTTGAATTTATATATGCCCCACATATCCTGGCCTTTAAATCTCTCAAGATTATATGATTCATTTGTTACAGCATAAGCTGCGTATTCTGGTCCTACTGTTAGACCTATATAATATGGATCTTTACTCATGTATTTTCCCCTTTTAAATTTTCTTATTTTATATACCATATTTCATTGAATTTTTTATGCTTTTGAAGGGGACTTTTATTATTTTATTTTAATTTCTTTTCACTTTTTTGAGAAAAGTATTGTAAATTTTCAACTAATGGGATATTATAATAGTACAGAATTACATACGAGTTCAAATAAGGGCAATGCCCGAAACTGCGTAAGCTCTACATGGTGTAGATAATCTAAGCCTCTTTAATGGGGCTTTTTTTATTGCAATGAACTACTCACAACCGACCTGAGTCGGATGGAATTTTCTTGCTTATATCTCGATAATAAATATGACAGAAAATTTTGAATTTTTTCTCACATAGAAAATAATCTTTTATTATCTTTGAGCGTTTTTTATAATATTCACATCTTTTACCCATATCACGGCCCCACTTTTATGCTTATACCAAGCATTTTCATTCATAGGTTGTACATCCTTTAATACCCACGCATGGGGATTCTTGTATATCTTTAACAGGTCTTTATATGATATATCTACACAGTGCTTATCAGTTTCCTCACACCAATCAGAACAGCTTAATGGAAAAGTACTATCAATAATACAAGTACCTCTTACCTTATGACTGCCACTTTCTAACAGATATATCCTTTCACCTTGATGTTTTGTATCTGAACCTCTTATTTCTAAGGTTTTCTTACCGGATATAATAAGGTCAAGCCATTTCTTCTTTATAATTAATCCGTGCATATATTACTTTTCCTTTCTATGTAAGACTGACTAAGCAATTCTCAAGTGGCTGAGAAGCTAATGTTATAGGAGTGTGATATATAGCAGTAGAATTATCTTTATCTATAAATACATTGCTCATAATGGTAAATCTGGGGTCATCTACATATTCTAAATCATTAGTCCAGACAATCTGCTCCCATCCGCCATCAGAAACATATTTGTAAGTAATAAAAGTGAATCTACTTTTATCGAAGTTAAAGTGTCCTTCAAGTGTTGCAACAGGTTCATCCTTAGTAAGTGTTACTCTTACAGGGAATATAAGCTTTACCACTTTGTCCTTTATTCCAACTTTTATCCAAAGAAGCATTAGCTGTTCATTATCTAAATCTACAAGAAATGGAAATCCTACTTTGCTTACCTTTCTTCCGAACTTCTTTGAAATTGTAACATAATTCCTGTTAGGATATCTGTGATTATGCTTCTGGCTGCCAATTTCTTCTTCACCTAATCCAAATTCAAATGTTAATACTTCCTGATTATCATATGGAAAAAGACATGCAAAATCAAAATTTATACATCCTTTTCCTTCTGGCAGTTTTCCACCAAGTTCTTTCAATAAAATTTCTGAATCATGCATAATTATTACCTTTCTCTTTCCTCTCTTATTGACCATTTATATAAATCATCATACTTTTCCTTTCCCGAAAAATCTTTCAAAATTTTTGGCATTTAAGATATGTTTCTCTTTTATTTTCTGCGAATCATCAGGTACTACCTCACATTCCTCAAATGTTACAGGCGTATCTTTTGAATTAAAATAATCATCCGAATAATCCCAGTCTAAGAAACTGCTGATATGATATGATTTAATACCTTTTCGTTCTGCTTCTCTTAAAAATACAAGTACATCATCAACATAAACAGCATCTTTCAAGTCAATTCGATGTCCTGCACAATATTCGACAATGCTATCAGCTTTTGATATATTTTCAAAAGTAAGTATTCTATCTTGTCGTCTAATAATTGGAAAATGTTTATCTAACCACAATTGTTTATCATCCATTTCTTGTTGAACCTGACAATGACCCATGATGAAATTTCTTCTTGCTCCACAAGAATAAACAACTTTCATCATATGCTGAGATGGTTTCCTCGTTAAGAAAATATGTTCACTAATTTCTTTTAAACTCATACCATTATTTGTACCCTCTGGGTCTGAAACATGGTCATTAAACCGATAAGGTGCTAAAGTCCCATCAATATCCCAGAAAACATATTTATTTTCTAAATCACTTTTTCTAACACTTCCAGTTCTCATAAATTATCTATTCCTCTTCTCTTAACTTCTCAAAATAGAACTTTACAGGCTTAATATCTTCTTTAATAAGTCCATATTTTTTAAGCAGCTTATAATTAAAATTCTTTTCAAGATTGTTGAACAATGTTGTTGATAAACGCTTTCTGAATTCTTCTAATGTAAATGTACTCTTATAGAAATTACATGCTCTACAGGCTGGCAGGTAGTTTTCTATATCATTGAGTTCATCATCATTTAAAACTTTATAATTTCTTTCTTTATTGTATTCGTTTAAGTATACTGCTTCAATATGGTCTACCTGCATGTCCTTATACTCTAATTCACAGCCACAATAAGCACACCTATGATTACACTTATCATATACAGCTAGTCTTGTCGCTTTCGATATTGCTTTTCTGCTCATGGGCTAATCCCTTTCTTCAATGATTTCGCCTTTTAATTTTTCCAGCTTTGCATAAGCTTCATCCTGTGTTAAAAATACATTCTTATTAAAGTCATCTATATCAAACTCATAGTCCTCATAAGCATCCCCACATTCGTCATAACTGTGACAATTATACTGATAAGAGCTTGTATTAAGACCATTGAACTTTATAACAATTTCAGTTAGTCTCACGGGGATAACTATGTTAAATTTCTTGTCTGGATAATAAAGCATATCTCCAACTTCGCAAGGCACTTTCAGTAATCTACCTTGTTCTTCTAAATCTTCATACATGGCAAGTTTTTCAAACATTAATTCAAGTCGTGATGAAAAATCCTTAACATTCTTTACAACTTCATTTGAATAATCATATAATTTATTACCATCATTACACTGCATTACTTTTGTCAATCTATCCATATTAATTACCTCTTTATTTATTGTATTTATCAAATCTGTCTTGAACAGACTTAATACTTATATTAATTGTTTGCAAAGCAATTTCATCATTAGAGCTGTCAAGAATTTCAAAGCGTTGTTCTTTTAAAGTTTCCAATATAAGACTGCATACTGCTTTTGCGCCATCTGAAAATCCTTTTTTATATTTATGTTCCAAATCTTCTTTTGTTATTGACTTACTACAACCAGTTTTACTAATTGACATATTTTACACCCCCCAGAGTCATTTTTTTATCTCTCAGTTTTTTAGTTTCTTCTTTGTATTCGTAACTGATTATTCTCAATCTTATAACAATACTCCGCTTTATTTGCTTGAAAAGTACCACACAAAGTCTTATTTTCGACTGTCATATCTGTTATTACTGCATCCGGGTAATCGTTTTCAATTGCAGTTTTTATATTCCGGTTAAGATTTCCAATACCTATTGCTGATATAATGATACCTGTAAATATAATGGATATTGCGATAAGTACAGTTTTACCTTTTATTTCATCAAAAGCCCATAGAAAGTTAAATACAAAGGTTGCACTAGCTCCGATTATGAATATACATATTCCTATTATCGCTATTATTTTAAAAGCTTCTATCATTTCACTTGTACAAGAGTCCATTGCATAAACAAAATTAACTTCATCATCCGTTAATATATTTATTGTCTTCATAATTTCTTATCTCTCTATTTCTTCATCTACTTCAATTCCCAACAGCTTTGGATTATCAAATACATTTCCGATAACCTCATAGTCAACGGCTTTTCTATATTCTTTAAAATCATTGGTTTTCCAATCACAAATCATTGGCTCCCATTTTCCTATTGGAATGTTATAAAACTTATTTAATACAATATCAAACCTTGAACAAGATTCATTCCATTTAACAACAAAATAATTTCCATTATGCAGAATATCATTCTCCCAAATCTGTTTCCCATTTTCGTCTTTTAAGCCTGTACAACGGCAAATTGTGTTTGGGTCTATCTCTATAGCATATAAGTCCGATGCATAATCAGGGACAATGTAATATTTTTCTTTGCCAGTAAAACCATATCTCACTAATCCGCCTACAACCCATTCTCCATCAACTCTCTTAGCCCTAAATAAATATTTATCTTCCATAATTATCTCCTTATCTTATTCTTTTCCAATTTAATATAACAACATCTGAGACATTATTATTATTTTTTATGTAATCAGATACATGATTAATTGTTTCAGATGTATCCATTGGCTTTGTTAGTGTTAAAAATATATTTCCAAAGCCGCAGCTATGAGAAAAAGCAACAAAATAACGATAAGTCAAATCATCTTTAGTTTTTTTATTTTTTGAGTCTTCCATAATTATCTCCTTTCGGTTTTTCGCACCGTTCAAATTCGATTACCCACACATACGGGTTCGCACCCCATCCATAGCGGTCAAGGTCAGATTTTTTTATGGTAGAGTTCCATAACAACTTCCACTCTTCTAAGGCAATTTCCATATCTCCGACATGAACTGTCATAGATGAAAGCCCCTCTTTTCTGATTCCATCAAGCGTTATCTCCTGCAACTTTTCCACTCTTACATCCGTAATCTTTAACCAGATACGTGCGGCTTCTTTAGGCATGTGGATGGATGGTTTCCAAAGTAATCCTTGAGACATCCACGGTTTATCGTCAGCCTTGTACCAAAAAATGTGTGCCGCCGCCTGAATAAATGTTTCCCGGACATACAGAATATCGCCTATCTGACAGGGTGCTTTGTATGCGACGCTAATCAATTCCGCATCCGCCATATCGCAGTATGGTTTGAACATGACTTTCTTTTCTTCCAGAAATTTTTCTGGAATACCATTTTTGCATTTATCCGGCAATAACCCTACAAACTGTTTCGGTTTAACAATTCTTCTTGTGCAGCTCTTTCTACCATCCAGAATTGCCCGAACCATCTCCATGTTGAATAAAATTGGTAACACTCTACTCATCTTCTGTTCGCTCCTTGTAGCAACAATACACAATCGGATTGTCAGTATCACATTCACAGTTGTTCCAGTCAATATCTTCCAATGCTCTGTCTTTTGCAATCTGTTCTGCTTCTTCCTGTGTATCAGCTTCGATGTCATCATAATCAATCGAAAGTCGCAAACCCACGCTTGCATTCCACTTAGCCATTCACTCCACCTGCCTTTACTATCTCGATTGCATATTTCTTATTTATACATCCATCAAAGGTATGTCGTTCATCATTTTTCAACTGTGTCACAACAGCATCTATATCATAAGCTGCCGGTATGTCTTTTACTTCCTTACATAAATTATGTATCAATAAATCAAAGTTTCCTTTATCATTATCAAAATGATGATTTGCTAATAATGCTATAACATCATCTACAGCTATTAATTTCATATTCTTTACCTCTCTAAATTATCATCAATCTGTTTATTAATTATTCTTTCTGAATAATATTCGGCTAGAATTTCCTCTAATGAATGATATTTTAAATCTTGGTATAATGTATATCCATCATCTTCCGGCTCAAAAATCTCATACTTATCACATAACCATGAGGCAAATTTAGAAATAACATTTTTATCATGTTCTGTTACTGAAGACTGCAATGCTTTTTGATATTTTTCTATTCTTTTATTTATCAGTTCTTTCATTCGCTCAATTCCAAGTTTTTTTGCTTCTTCCATATTCTCAGTATGTAATCGTTCCTGTTCAATTTCAAGCTCTCTGCATGTGAGAAGCCACTGTTCTCCATAGTAGATATGTTTATGTACTCTAAACATTATTTCGCCCACATTGTTTTCCAAAACACTTGGCTTTCTTTCTTTATCGTATTTATTATAAGCAGTGATATCTTTATACATATTCTTCTTCCTTTCTTATCAGCCTGCTGTTACTTTTATCTTGCATCCATCCTTAAGCTTATATGTATAAGTGCGGCTGCCCTTTAAATCAATGCCTGTATACTCAAGCATATCTTCACATGCTTTAAAGAACTGTATAGGAAGAAACATATATCCATGTTTAATAATTTCAATTTCCTTATCAAACAGGCTTTCATAATGTTCGTCATCATTAACCAGACTATCGTAAATGTCTCCATTATCAAAAATACTCTGGCTGAAAAATTTTCCTCCGGCTTCCTTACGCTCTCGTCTTTTAGCTTCAATATTCATTGTAATCTTTTCAATGACCTCTAAGGCTTCCATAAAATCATCAAGTTCGCCCTCATATAAACCTTCATCACTGATTTTTATACCTTTACTTATAAGGTACTTCCCCCATTCGTCATACCATTCATTATTGCCAAATAACTGTTTACCATTTACTCTTGTTTTGTAACTCATATGATTTTATCCTCTCTTAATTTTCTCCAAAGCATAGTTGTATAACATTTCTGTTTCTGTCTCATCCAAGTCAATCATAATAGGACTGTCTTCCAATCCACCAAAATCCCAAACTGAAAAATAAACTCCTTCATGTTCTTTTGTGCTATGGTTAAAATGCACAAAACACATAATATATTCTGTTTCACAGTCTATATTGCGTTCCAATTTTTCAATTCCATTATGTTTTACCTCAAATTCTACAGAATCAACTTTTACTTCCTTATTATCCTCTGTATAAGGTGTATGAGTTCTTAACCAGTCAATGTTTGTGATTGCAGACTCTTCTACTATGTTTTCTCTTTGAATATCCATATTATTCATTCCTTTCCCGTTTCTAAAGAAACACATATTCATAAGTAAATCTTAGTTTCTAATTATGTATATATGTTTTTTTCAGTTTTTGGACAAAAAGGTTCTCTTTTTTTACAATGTTATTAAGTCAAGCACTTAACAGTAAAAATAAAAAGACAGCTCCCTTCCAATCATTGGATGTGACTGTCTTTTCTTAATTCATATACCACACTCTAAATATCAAGCCATTTGTGGGAATAATATTTCCGCTTTAGCAAGTATTTTTATTGTTTCACTTACTATTATTCCAGCATTTTCAGCATTTTCTATTCTCACCTTTTAGTCTTTCAAGTTCTTTTTCAGCTTTTTCCTTAGATGTAAAGATAATTCCATCATATGCAATGACTTTTCCACCCCAGTTACTAATATCTACAGCTATAGATTTTCTCTTTCTTTTACTCATAACCCCAACTCCTTTAATATTCCATCAATATTATATTCACCATACTGTACAAAACAGTTAATAGCTTCTTCAAGTGTGTCCGCATTTTCAGCATCAGTAGCAACTTCTAAATCAACATTAATGTCAGACAGAAAATCATACAGGTTGTTAAGTTCTTTTTCAGCTTCTATGTATTTCTGTCTTACTCTTTGCAGGGACTTTCTTATTATAATTTTTTTTATATTATTTTCTTCTTCTGGCATAAGCTATTACCTCACTTCCATATAAATTACATAAAATATTTCTTAATATCTTCAACTGAAATTTCATTATTTTCAGAACGTCTATAAAAACTATTAATCCACGGAGATTGCTTTATTGTGATATCAGTTAATAATACAGACGAATAATCTTTGAAATAATCCAGCAACTTATTGATAATTTTTCTATGTTCTCTACTTATTACATCTTTAGAAAAATTTTTACAGTCATACCTAGTTGGGATATCCATACTCCCGAAAAGAATATACCGATAATAGCTTACTGGAATAACTGGGCCAAAAGGCCATGCTTCAATTTTTTCTACAAACAAAGGATAATCATATTTTAATAGAAATTCTGCCTGCAAAAAATATAACAATTTTTGTAGTTTCAGACATGATACTCCATAACCCTGTTGATTGCTGTATTGTATAATATAACGGCTTATATTCAGAACGTCATACATTTTTATCACTCCTTAATTACATTCTCTAATATTCCTGCATTAGTTAATTCAAATATTGTGTCTGTTACAATGTCTAAATCCTCTCCGCTTACCCATGTTTCTTCTGCTGCTACTGCTATATCCAAATTTCTATTCTCTTCTATTATTCTTATCTGTATGCGTGGGATATCATATTCATCGGATATATAAGCAATCCTTTCTGGCTCATCTAAATCCATTAGGAACTTATGATACCAATTATGCTGATACTTATAGCCTATATCATCTAAACAGCGTTCACCTGCTTCAGCCCATTCCTTGCCTGTCTTAAAGCCATATTTTCTTAACTCTTCTAAATTAACATCTGGTTTTATTCTTAATCCCATAACTTTTTTCTCCTATACTTTATCTCATAACTTATAAATCAATATTTAACAGTTCTTTTGCTCTTTCCTTTACTGCAGTACGGGCTTCCCAGTCAGTATATTCTTCTGATACAGCAACACGATTATTGTACATGAACTTTACAAGGTCATTTACATCCTTGATAGATTTCTTGTAATTGTTAATAATATTACGGGATTTTTTTTCATAATCCTTTTCGTTAGCGTAAACATCATCAAGTCGGCAATGTATTTCACAACCATAATCATCACGGATTTTTACACGGTCTGCTTCTACTGCTAATACTGTTCCGCATGTAGCCCCTACATATGCTCTATCAAATATAACCTGCATCCCAATTTTGATTTCATTTTTCTTCATCATAAATTATCTCCTGTCTATCCAGTTATTTTTCATATTACCTCATATAGTTTAACTCTGTCATTCCATTTGGCTGCATATTCGCCGATGTAACCTGTCATTTCATTTGCATCACCTGCACCGATTGTAAATGGCTGGTTGATATTAAAACACCATTTTTCGTCCACAAAACAGACATGGTTTAAGTTTATCACCTAAATTTGTCATAACATTCTCCTAATTATTTATATCATTACTGATTTTATATATTTTCAATATGCTTTTCTTCAAAGGTACAAGTGAAACCAATATCTTTAAACTTCTCTGTCCATTTAACAGAGTACCCTGCAGCAAGACAGTTTTCTTTGCCAGTGAAGCTTACCTTATAATATCTAATACGGTTGCAGACACCATAAGTTTCATGATATCTCTTTTCAGTAATTTCAATGACTTTTCCTTCAAGTCCGTGAAGCTTATGTAACGGGTTATTGATTTTTACTGTGTCTCCTAGTTTTATCACATTCAGTTTCCTTTCTTTTTATTATAATCCCTATAATTCTGCAGTTCTGTTTTAGGAATTTTAGGAAGCTCTTTCCATTCCTGTTTACCTGCATATCGTGTTATTGCTTTATAGTTTTTGCTATTCCATATAAGATAGTAATAATATTTAGGGTTACATCTGAATCTGTTGTTATCTTTATCAGCAAAAATAGACTGTTTAAAATAATTGTATTTGAAATAGTTATATACAAGTTTTCCAAGACCTATTATTAATATCAAGAATAACCCAAAGATACCAACAGCACATATATAGGCTACATTTTCATTATTATTTGATATTAATACAATTACTGTCATTATCAGGGATTGTATTAATAGAGTCGCTATAATAATTGCTATTATGTAAAACATAAATATTTCCTTTCTAGCGTTTTAATTACCTGCTGAAATTTTTAAATTATCTCCATCTGCTTCATAATAGTATGTTATTCCGTCTGATATAAAATATCCTTTATCCGGCTTATCACTGCTTATAATTTCAGCTCTGTTATATTTATTTAAAATAGCCACTTTAACAGCACTTGTTTTTACTGATTGTGGTTCGGTAACACTTTCTGCTTTGGTATCAACTTCAATTAAAGATTCATTTTCAATATTTTTAGTCATTCTTGCAAATACAATTCCTATTAACATTATCCCTATAGCTATAATAAACAAAAAAGTCGATAGAGAGCTATTAGAACTATAATAAATCCAATTGCAAATATAATTATTCTTAATAGTAAAATCATAATTTTCACCTCATCTTTTCTAATTTAAGTAATATTTCCTTATCGTCAAACTTACTTATTACCTCAGCTAATTTCTAACCCATAGTAATCACTCCTCGTATTAATTCTTTCATGTGTAACCTTGTACTTATGTATATATGATTTTTCAGATTTTGGACAAAAAAAGAGTCCTTTTTAATATTTTTTAGGACTCTTTTGATATCATATTCTACTTTCTTCTAACAGTTACAACTAGCTTAATCATTTCTTGTGATGTAGGGTTAATCAGTGGCAGACCACCTTTTACAGCGTTCTCAATCATTTCTTCATAGCTTTGCTCTTCAGGCTCTATTCCAAGTAATTCACTGATTTTGACAAAGCAATCAAGAGCTGCATCTTCTGATATCTTATATACAGGTTTCTCTTTTACAGCCTTTGCAATAAGACCATAAACAGCAGTCTGAGCCATTTTATCTTTAATTTCAAGAACATGTGTAAATGTCTTTGTTGCCTCCTGAACATCAATCTTTTTGTCCATTGCAGCTACCAAAGCGTCTAGTGCGTAATTGTAAGTAATATAATTCATAATATACCTCTTTCTGCCTGTAATCAGCAGGCCAATATAATATTTTGAATATGGTATTAAGTTTTATCACCTATTACCAATACTCAATCATTCCTATAATGCAAGCTAAAAAAAATACAGCCCCGTTTTGGGACTGTATTTATTGTTAATACCATATTTTAATCAATAAGGCCTAAATTCTGTAGCAACATGATCATCTGCTGTTAAAACAATATCACCGTTATTGTACATGCTTTTTATCTTTTCCTGTGCTTCTTTTAACGAGTCAGCACTAGTTGTGATAACCTTCTGCAGCGTTTCAGTTATTTCAATCTGATATGTAACAGAAGAAATATCTATATTCTGCATATCCCTGATAAATTCATTAATGGAATCACTACCTGGAATAAATTCCCAGCATATCTCAATCTGCTCTTTAAGATAATCATACGCTATAACCGATGCTTTGTGTTTTTTCTTTATCTGTCTTAAGAGTGGCAGATTCTTCTCATATTCTGCCTGAGTTGCACCAAAATACACTTTAAAGAGTACAGAATCACACGAAGCTTCCATTGAATAAAAGTTTTCATCACAGTTCTTACACACAAAACTGTAACCTTCTACATCTGATAAATATAATGGCTTCCTGCATTTAGGACAGCTGCAGTTAGTAAAAAATAAATTTCTCATATTAAACCTCTTTCTGCCTATTTAGAGCTACAAAATAATTAAAATGGACACTCGATAAGTTCTTTATCGTTTTCCTGTGAAAGTTGATAACAAAATCTTCTATAACTTGTATTAAGTCTGTACTGCTCATCAAACTTACACATTTCTGTCATCTCATATTCATTACGGATATTCTCCAATTCCTTAATAGCCTTTTCAAGAGTGCTGTATTCGGCCATATTTACCATTCCTGCGTCTCCAGTAATATAAGCTCGAATTAAATTTTTTTTAGGATTATATTTTCCATCCATCCCCATTTGTGTAACTACACTAAATCTTGAACACTCATAAGGAACATCCTGCATTCCATCCTGTGATATTATTCTCATAAATTACCTCTTTCCGCCCATAATAATTGGGCCTATAAATTATTTTGAATATGGTATTTAGTTCAAATCACCTATTACCAAAACTCAATCATTCCTATAATGCAAGCTAAAAAATACAGCCCCACATTCGGAGCTGTATTTGTAATCAATACCATATTGCGATTATGCTACAGTATTCCAGATACTTGCCGGGAACACCATACTTATAAATTCTTTTTCATACTGAGCGGATACAGAATCATCACGATCCTGCTCTGTATCAATACACTTAAGAGCATTAACAAAGGTATTCTGAAAAGCTATATCCTTCGGGAAACCTTCTTCTAAAAGCTGAAGGAATGCTATGCACTGTCTTGTAGAAAGAACAAGTGCAAGGTCTTCTGCTTCAGCAGACTTAAGGTATTTAACAGATTCTTCCAGTAAAGAATAAGCAAGCATTGCCTCATCCTCACCTACCTGTCTTTCAGGATTTGTGTACCATGCTGGAACACTTACGCTTTTACCCGAATTCCCCTCAAATTTAGATAACAGCATTGCTGCCATTTCCTTTTTTGTAGGAGCCTGGATATCAAGCGTAATTGGAAATCTTGATATATAAGACTGGTTCATAATCTGTCCGCCTCTTACAGTTGGATTAAATAGATTGCAAAGGATTGCATAAGGATGCCTTTCGACATTCTCATAACCATTCCTCTTAAGGACAAATGGCTTTTCAGCAAACTGGTTTAAAGCACCTGTAATAACTCCGCTAGGAGTAAGATTTGCTTCTTCATTTGCTAAAATACCACCAGACATTGCAATCTGAGTAGAATCTGTATCCCTGAACTGAGGAGTTCCATCAATGAGACGGGTCTTTCCCTCATATTCATCAATATCTGTATCAGAAGAATTTCTTGTTATACCAAATGGCAGACCAAATGTAGCAGCCAGAGCCTTTGCCATAACGGATTTTCCTGTTCCAGGAGGACCAATCAAAGAAAAGTTGACTGCATCATTTCCGATAGCTTCCGCTCCTGAAAATCCATCTGTAATTCTTTCCTTTATTCTGTTAAGACGATAAGTAATATGCTTTACCAGAAAGAAATAGTCTTCTGTTGGAACATAGGTATCAAGAAAACTTATATCAGGTATTTTAACATCTGATACTCCACAACCAAATACTCTTAACGCGCCCGATTTGATTCCAGACCAGACAGCATTTGCAGTAGATTTAGATGCCTTTTTGCTTGTTTCTTTCGTGGATGATCTTTTAGGTTCAGTCTTAGGTTCCTCAAACTGATTCTGCGCTTTCATAAATTCAGGCTTTTTTAAGGCCTTTTTATTTATAAAAAGATTCGGATCCTGTTCCACAACCAGATTATCTTTATTTTGTGCATATTTAAAATAAAATGCATCGCAGGCGTAATAAATATCCTCATCATCAGGGTATGTTTTCGGAAAATCTGAATCTGTTGCAAGAACAGATAAAACATAAGCTTTTAACCCATCTCTTAAGTGATCTGATGAGATTGTGACATGATTACCTGAGATCGTAAAATCACATGTAGGATAACCGTCTCTCATTAATGTTCCGACTTTGCAATCGGAATCATTAAAAGCAAACTTTAAGTCTCCTTCCTGAATCCTTACAATCTGTTCTCCAACGAAAGAGAAAACAGCAGCATTATCTGTCGATTTCCTGGGATTTCTCAATGGATATAAAGTATTCATCAGGTTCTGACCTTCATATCGTTGACCAACTTTGAATTTTCCAACCCCGACTTTAAGCTTATACAGCTCAGATGACAATTTGATTTCTTCCATAACTTACCTCTTTCTGTCCGTAATTAGCGGACCAACATAATAATTTGAATATGGTATTAAGTTCAAGTCACCAGTTACCGATATCCAATCATTCTTATAATGCAAGCCAAAAAAATACAGCCTCGTTTAGAGACTGTATTTAGTGTTAATACCATATTCTTATATTGATTTTTTCCCATTTCTGCCTTTTAATAAAAATTTTTACTATATACATACGCAAAATCCTTTCTAATATCCGTACTCTTTTCCATATAACGCATGATCTTCAGCATTATATACAGATTCAATTTTGCCTATAGTATCATCTGGAAGATTATTCTCTGCAAGAAAGTCTTTGAATAATATTCTTGCCTCTACCTTGGAGTATGCACAAAATTCAGTTTCATCTTTCATTCCCTTGTTAAGGAATGTAACCTTGTAAGTTTTAATTTTACTCATAACATACCTCTTTCTGCCCGATTCTGAGCCAATTAAACTATGAAGTAATTCCTACTTCTCCCAATAACCATACAAACAATATTCTCCAGAGTCCCATGTATCGTAGTAACTTCCATTAACTGCTGCCACAACATGATTAGCAACTCTTAAAAGAAAAGTCCCCTGTTTATGAGTTTTTGTGAAACTTTCTACAGTAGGCCGTTTTGTTCCTTTCTTATTACTAACTCCATGATATGTAAATCCGCTTTCCTTAAGATATTTCTCATAACAGAACTTATTATTAGGAAGACATTGTAGTTCTCTTGCAATAGGAACAAGCCCGTCAAACACTTCTAACCAGCTTTTTTCAGTAACTTTCGTCAAAGCTCTGATAACACAGTCACCATGATTATCTTTTAAATCTTTTTTGTTTGGCTGGTAGTATTTATAATTCGACATATATATCTCTTTCCGCCCTATTCTGGGGCAACATAATATTTTGAATATGGTATTAAGTTCATACACCTATTACCAATATTCAATCTTCTGACAATAATTCGGGATTATCAAATATGTTGCTAATGACTTCAAAGTTTTCTGAATCAAAGGTATCCAGTTTTGCATAATCAATACCGCCTATTTCTTTTGTATACCATCCATTTTCATGCCACAAGACATATTCCTTTGTTTCATCTTCTGGGAAGCTATCATCAATATGTCCAGATAAAATATCATTCTCCCAAATCAGATTTCCGCTCCTGTCCTTTAATCCTGTACATTGGCAAATTGTGGATGGGTCTACATCGTGAGTTATAAGGGCTTTTTCCCACATTGGGTCGCTGTCTGGTGGATTTTTACACGCATTGCACATCCTAGTTTCCCCATTTGGGTATATCATAAGGTGCCCTATTTCCCATTCTCCGTTATCAATTCTCTTAGCTTTGAATAAATATCTGTCATTTCTGATTTTACACATAATATACCTCTTTCTGCCCGATTCTGAGCCAACATAATATTTTGAATATGGTATTAAACTGTAAACACCAGTTACCAATATTCAATCATTCTTATAATGCAAGTTAAAAAAAGAGGCTTGCGCCCCTTTTCTTTAAATGTCTTTTTCATCAAGTATTTCTATTATGTTATTTGAAAATCTATATTCCAAATTTTGTTTTATCAACTGTGCTGATTCATGTAACGGAATTGGATTAGAGACTTCTGTTAAATCACCAGTAATTTTAACAATAATTTCTCTTTTCTTTGGCGCATAATGGTCTTTTATGTATTGCTCCCCATCTTCTTTAGATGCAAAAGTAGGAACAGTACCATCAGCTTCTACATGGCAGTTTCCATTTTCATCCGCAAGGAAATACGGATTCTCAAATGCATCTGATGATTCCTGTATCGTAAATCTGTTACCGTTGTCAGATTCTCCAAGTCTGCGCCATTCTTCCCACGCTTTATCCAGCATTTCCTGAGTTGCCTGATAATCTGCCTTCTGTATTCTCGCAAATAATCTATCCAATACTCCAAATCCTTCATCCGCTTTAATATACTTTTCCATAATTACCTCTTTCTGCCCTGTGTGGGCCAATATAATAAAAAAATAACAACTGGAGCAGCTTATTTTTGCTGCCTTTTTTTCATCTGTCTTGATATTTCATCAATGAGGCAGACGGAAAGATTCCCCGCAAACTTATATTTGTGAGCATTACTAAACTGGTCACAAAGCCTTATGACCTCTCGTAATTCTTCATCTGTCTGCACGGGATATGTGCAGCATTTTTCCATAAGCTTAGAAAAATCCTCAATAAGACTTTCTTTTTCTTTGGCAGCAGCTTTAGACAAAGTTTCTTTTTTCAAAATACTTGATTCAAAATTCATTTTTAAACACCTCTTTTCTAAATTTATTCATTTATATATATGCAAGGTAAATTTTCAGCTAGTTAAACAGGGTTGAAGATGATTAGAAAGAAATATTATGCAGCTGACCACTTAATCTATTTTGCAATATTATTAGGGTGATGAACTACTCTCAACCAACCTGAGTTGCAGATGAAGTTTTCTTGCTTATGAATGGCTATTACATTTTCCTTTCAATGTATTCCATAACAGTTGTTTTTGCATTATAAGGTTCGCAATAAATCATACACCCTGTTATTGTGCAGTCACGCAGGTCTGCATCTTGTAGGTTTGCGCCGTTTTCTTCCAGCTATGTATCCAACTCAGAGCAAGTTTCCATTAACTGATATGCCAGACGTTCTCTTCTATCAAGAAGCATCTGTATTTTTTGGGGAATTTTCATGTTTACCTCCAATCAAATGAAACACGTATTTACATGTAAATCTTAGTTTCATTTAAAATCCTATATCACAGCAATCTTCACATGTATTGCCTTTGTTACTCAAACAAATAAGTTCTCTATATTTTCCACAGCAATCACAATATCCAAGAAGACTATTTCTTGTCCATTTTCCATTGATTTTGACGTATCTATATTTATAGTTCTGCATTATTTCGGGAATTTTATCAGAATATATAACAACTCTTGCACCTGAATGAACACTTGTATTTGATTCCACAAACACAACCTTCTTTTCTTGTGATAAAATTTCATTTTGTCGCTTTTCTAATTTATCGTAAAAATCAAGTGAAGTAAAACCATAAATGATTTCATTATTTGATTCACAACCATCATATAAATTCATAATATCCTCCAATCTGCCTTTGAAATGCGAATTTATTTTGCCTTTTCGATCAATTTTCTTACACTATCTTCATCAACTCCATAGCACCATGTACATTGATCTTCTATTTCCTCATATTCCTCTCTTGTATCTATCCCATAATGCTCCTCAAGATAGTCCATAACTTCGCTTCTAGCATCTTGTGCGGCATCAAGTTTTTTAGATGCTTTTGCTAACAGTCCTTCTAATTTCTTTGTTACTTTCATATCCTTCACCTACCTTCTAATGAAACACGTATTTACATGTAAATCTTAGTTTCATCTACTTACAAGTTTTATTGCGGGACAAAATTTTATAAGCAACTTCCTTATTTACGTTTCTTTTCTCCATAATCTCATGTAGTGGGAAATACAATTTAATTTCACATCCTGTACATAAAAAGGTACTTGTTTGTTCTGGCATATCAAGGTAATCTGAATGTCCATGACAACAAGGACATATATTCTTACTCATTCTTTATTCCTCCAATCTTCTATGAAACACATATTCACAAGTAAGTTTTAGTTGTGAACTACTCGGAAACAAGTTACCGGGTAGTTCACTTCGCCCTTTTCGCATATCTTGCATTTAACAATTTTGTTGTTGATGTTTTCATAAGTGTTTTACCTTTCTTTCAAATCTTATTACCAATCACTACCTACAAGTACATTTAAACCTCTGCCCTTACCATATTCTTCATCATCATAATCGAACCATTTATATCCATAGACGGTCATTTCAGAGTTATATGTATCACCATCAAAGGGAATAGTCTTTCCATCCTTAAAGCTGCAATGACCCACAAAGCCGACTATATCTATTATCTTTCCTGTATTGCTTATAACAGGCTGCATCAGTTTAATTTGCATAACAGGAATTTCTTTCATTTCAAATTCATCTTCAATTAAGTCCTTTAAACTCTCACCATACTCAATTAAAGCGTAATTCTTATAGTCATCATTGGATGTCAAAAATTCTAAGATATCTGATGTAAGTTCAATAGGATTTTCGGTATCAATGAAGAATATTCCGCTATAAGGTTCTTTATTGGCATTTATCCAGTTACTTGTAGTTGTAGCATATGCTACTATTTCAGCCTGCTTCTTTGTAAGCTCAACAAACCCAGAGCTTTGACCATCAGCCATAAGGCTTACCGCATATCTATATTTTCTATTCAGATTTTCATTAAATTTCCCCATCTCGTTATTCCTTTCCTATATTGCGATGCTTATTCATTATCAATTTAACAACAGTGCTGATTCCGATGTACAGAATTGCAATGCCACCAATACAAAGCACATCTGTCTTGGTAAAGAATTTGAGCTGCTCAAAAATGAGCATCATTACCAGTACCGTAATTATTCTTATGAACTGGCTAATTATTATGTTGATGTAATCTGAATTTGTTTCGTTTCTCATAGTAATTCCCTTTTCTATTAACAGTTTTACATTAATTATTAGTTTTAGTTCCTAACAGAATATGAAGATATTCGCCATTGTCTTCTATTATAACAGAGTCTATGAAAATCTCTGTACACTCCTTGTCCTCATCCGGATTATAGAACTGTGCTTCTGAAAATATCATACCTTTAAGCTCTGACATTCTGCCGTTGCCGTAAGTTTCGTTCTCTGACTCATCTTTCTCCGGATAATTGATATGGACACCCTTTCCATATAATCCCCCATCGGAAACCTCTGACTCGTCCCAATCTAATGTTACAACTTGACTGGTAGCCGGATTAATTAACTTAATATATTCAATCCTGCAATGAGCGGGATTTGAAAAAACTGCAATGATTCTCATAAATATCCTCCTTTTTTATCATCTAAATATGTATATTCGAAAATCAGTAATTGGGGACAAAGAAAATTAAAAAATAAAAAAAGCTGAAATTTCTTGGTATATATACAAAAATAGCAGAAAGGATTTCTTCCATGAACTTGAAGAAACATATTATTATTCCGAAAGAAATCAATACATTTATTACAGATACAATTAATTCATGCAGAGGAAATACATATACAGAAATATGTTTCCTGCCATATTCATCAGGACATATCCTGTCCTTTATAAGCGCAAAGAAGTGCTTCGCCTGCTTTTTAAGCTATCATGGTGTTATCATTGCTCATTCTGACTGGTCGGATAACATTTATAATACTTATGTAACAGCAGATAAATACGGTTCTGATTATATTATTATGGTGTCAGACAAAGAACCCGTAGAGCCGTTTGCGGATATGGTATATATCAATACAAATATGGTCCGCAACACTAATGTGAAATATCTTCCACTTAATACTTCCGGATGGATTCCGCATTATGCCCTCAGAGATAAAATCAAAGACATTGTTGATGGTGATTTGGGTGATGATGGATGGATTACTGAGATGTGGAAGAACCAGAAGGGTGTGTATGAAGCGCAGGATGAATACAAAATGTATACAAAAACATATAAGAAGCCGTTCCTCTTATATATTCCGGAAGATAACACCTGCAAATATAGCTTTCATAAATACAGACTTGTGGAGCTGGTGTTAAAAGTAGAAACTCCGATAGCCGGTTCAAGACATGAAACAGACTATTTATATTATTTTCAGGATCAGAATGGAGAAGTAATCGAATTTTCAGATTATCCATTCTTTAGTAAGCTGTTGGATTAGGAAAGCCTATGGAAAAGAAATCAGAAAAGAAATGTTGTCTTAACTGTAGGTATCTGGTTCAGATACCAAAAAACAATCGCTACGGGGACATTGAAACGCTTTGTGCTGCAACCGGATATTTCTGTGGGGCGTTAGACAAGGAGACCAATACAGTCCGAAGGACAACTCCTGGAGGAAAAGAATTAGTCTGCAGGTTTGAGAAAAAAACATGATATTTTGTCCGAAAATCAGCATTTTCGTATATATATTGTTAGAAGAAAAATGCAAAAAAAGGAGGAAATAAAACATGGTAAAGGATATTTTTCAGCTTGCAAGAGCCGGCATAGTATTTGAATATGAGCCTGTACATAAAGTGCATTTTATGCCACCGGCTCCTTCAGTAATGATAGCAGAAAAAGAAAACAGGAAAGAAAAACAGATTTAAAAAAAGCGGGGATTTTCCCCGCTTTTCTAATACCATATTCAATTATTATTATCAGTTTTCTTATTACAGAGTAGTTCCTGTATCAGCTTTGTATCATCATTTAAAGAATCTCTTATATACTCATTATTACCATTATCATACTTACTAATGTACTTTTCTTTATCTGAATGATATAGATTATAATACCTGTCGCTTGGACTGTTAATGGAATTAACAGCCTTTACGCATATTCCACCTGACTGCTGCCACATATCCAGATTAGGGTTATAGTCATCTATCAGAACTGAACCTGCAGCATTGTTTTTTATAAACCGTGTTTTATCAGCTCCGAGCGGGCAAAAGAATATGTTGTCATCCTTAATAAAGGGAGTATATTCCTTAATCCACTCATACTTATCTTCTACAGTTCTTATATCAGCACTGCTTATCACACAAACATCCTCCGTCTGTGATAAGTTCTCTGCAAGCTTAATCATATATGTATGCGGTTCCAGATTCCGGAAATAATGATTTTCCGGCTCGAACATTTCTTCGTAGGTAAGACCTTTACCGTCCCTGTAAAAGTAAGCAAGTGTACCGTCTATATCAAAATACACACTTGCGGATCTGTTTACAGGTCTCTGATAATAGATACCTTTAACATCATTCCATACTTCATTGATGTTTTCAGTATTCTTTATGTACTGGATGCAGCTTAATCTGGTCATCCTATAATCGTTATTACTTATCATAAGAATCCCTCCGGTTAGTACTGCTCCATCCAGTCGATGTAATACTGCATGAAACTGTCTTTAAGTGTCTGTTTTTCCTTTGCCCTAACAGGCATTTCAATACCTGCATACTTTGATAAGATTTCAACTCTCATCGCAAGCTCTGGATATTTTTCTTTCAATGAACTGACATCTATTATTTTCACATCTGCCATAACAGAAAATTCATTCTCTGCATTATCTGATGATATTGCATAATAGCTTGCCGCAAAAACAGAGTTGTGATTATCAGAAGTGTGTATGCCTAAAATACTATCCAGAACATCATTTGGCGCAATTCCAATTGCCTTTACTGTATTGCCGAAAAAATTCTTTTTGTTATATGGCGCTCCTGCAAATACAATATTATCCATAATATTAATGAATGTATTTTCGCAAGGATCAACACATCTGATAATTCCTACCTTTTTTCCTGTTTTACTATCTGTCTTATTCATAAAACACCTCTTTCTGCCTCTTTGGGCTATTTAATTAATCCGTTATCAGCAAATGAATAATATGTTTCTCTGCCTGCAATAACATGATCCATAAGACGAATTCCCATCATCTTTGACAGTTCGTCCATCTTCTTTGTTGTCTCAAGATCTAGTCTTGATGGTTCAGTTTCATCACTGGTGTGATTGTGTGCCATAATAAAACTGCTTGCACCACTTAAAAGAAGTCTTAAAAAAATTTCCCTTGGTGAACTGATGCACTGGTTAACGCTTCCTTTGAAAACATCAAACACACCTAACAGCTTGCAACTGTTATCAAGTCCGAAAATCCATACATGCTCTTCTGCTTTTCTGTCAACTTTTAAAACATCTTTCATAAGCCAGAATACTTTGGAAGAATTATTCAGCTTTCGGTCTGAATGTGAAGCAGCATTGTAATTTACACTGTTTTCTTTTACAAGATAAGGAATTCCATTATTCTGTTCTATTTCGTAAGTAGTAACTCTCATAAAGCCACCTCCTCTGAAACAGAAGCAATTTCGTCAGCATCTACACCATCAGGAAGACAGTCCTCACATAACTGCTTTCCATTGTAAGAAAACAGATATAACACCTCAGCCTTACAATTGTCACAGTAAAAATGCTGAATATGTTTCTTTATGCATCTGTTACCTGTGCAGCCATGTCCGGGCTTTGCGCAGTTGCAGCACTCATCTTTAATAGTAATCATAATTACCTCTTTCTGCCTGTAATCAGCAGGCTAATATAAAATTTGAATATAGTATTAAACTGTAACCGCCAGTTACCGATATTCAATCATTCTCATTATGCAAGTCAAAAAAATGCAGCCCCAAATTGATATGATACCTCTTAAGTAGACATGGTAAATAACCAAAATCTATTTAAGGGGTATTTTTATGTCCAGAAAATCTAAGTATTCTATAGAACAGCGAGTACAAGCATGTGAAGACTATCACAATGGAACTCGTAGTTTAGAAGAAATATGTATAGCTCTCGGAACTACCAGAAAGAAAACTATCCGTGAGTGGTTAAAAAAATATGAGAAGTACGGAGTATCTGCTTTTCAGGAAAAGTCATATAACAAAAGTTATACAAAAGAATTTAAAATTCAAGTAGTGGAAGAATATATAAGTGGTTATGGTTCACTAGAGGAACTGATTGTAAAATATGATATTTCTTCTACAACCCAACTACGAAAATGGATTTCAGTGTATAATGCCAATAGAGAACTTAGGGACTATTGTCCAAAACCGGAGGTCTATATGGCAGAAGCAAGAAGAAAAACAAGCATTGAAGAACGCAAAGAAATCGTAAAGTATTGTATCGGACATAATCGTAATTATAAAGAAACTGCAAGTGCTTATGATGTCTCATACAATCAAGTCTATTCTTGGGTAAAAAAGTATGATGCACTAGGTGAAGAAGGATTAACAGATAAGCGTGGATGTCATAAAACGGATGAAGAGGTAGACGAATTGGAACGTCTTCGTCGGGAAAATGTACGTTTAAAGAAGCAACTCAAAGAAAAGGATATGTTAACGGAACTGTTAAAAAAAGTACAGGAATTCGAAAGGATGTGAGGCTCGGAAAACTTCGCTATAATTCGGAATTTATAGCAATAAAGTTTTTCTATGAAACAAAGAACTGGAGTATTAATTGGATGTGTAAACAGCTCGAAATATCAAGAGCTGCCTATTATAAGTGGTTGAATCGTGAGATACCTGAACAGGAAGCAGAAAATATGAAGTTGGCAGAACTTATAAAGGAGTACGATGAGCGCTTTAATCACATCCTGGGTTATAGAAGAATGACCTCTTGGATTAATCACTTTAACCATACTGATTATAAACCGAAGAGAGTACATCGAATTATGAAGAAGTTGGGTATTAATTCAGTCATTAGACGAAAGCAGAAAAAATATACTTCTTCGACACCGGAAGCAGTAGCTGAAAATAGATTAGGCAGAGACTTTTATGCAACTGCACCAAATGAGAAGTGGACAACTGATGTAACAGAGTTTAAGATTCCAGGTGAGAAAAAGAAACTTTATTTAAGTGCCATTCTTGACTTATATGATAGATACCCTGTTGCGTATGTTATCAGCACGAGAAATAATAATGAGCTCGTATTTAAAACCTTTGATAAAGCTATTGCCGCAAATCCTGAAGCTAAACCATTATTTCATAGTGATAGAGGTTTTCAGTATACAAGTAAGGTATTTCAAATGAAACTTAAGGAACATAAGATAGAACAATCTATGTCCAGAGTTGGACATTGTATAGATAATGGACCTACTGAAGGATTCTGGGGTATCATAAAATCAGAAATGTATCAGATGTACGATATAACAGATGAATCTTCATTAAGATTTGCAATAAAAGATTATATTAGATTCTACAGTGAAGAACGACCACAAGACAGGTATCATTGCAAAACGCCACTAGAGGTAAGAGCTGAAGCATTATCTACAGCAACACCACAACAGTATCTTATTCCTAAAAATAAACGAATTGAAAAATATAAAGAGAAATGGTGTGCATAGAAAAACGACCGTACACTTTATACGGTCGTTTAGCAACACTTCATTTTAGATATTTAACCTGTCTACTTGACAGGGGGCATATCAAATTGGAGCTGCAAAATATATTATCCTTCTGTATTTTCATATAGGAAATCATCATCAGCGATTTCCTCTTCTTCAGATTCGCTTGTAGCTGTTTCCACACTTTTTATCTGGTCATGAAGCTTATCTGTCGGCTTGGAATCCTCCGGTTCACTTTCTGTTACCGGATAATCAAGCGTTTCTGACTCAGAATAGCTTTCATAGACATCATCCGTATCCTGAATAACATCTGCAACAGCACTCTGGATATCGACATTTCCTTCAAACACATCCAAATCTTCATTACCAAGCGTATCTTCATTGTTATCAGATATTGTCATAGGCATTATTGATTTTATATCTCCACTGTCTATGTCATTTACCGATATTAAAAGGTCTGTGTATATCGTTACATATTCATTACCTGAAACAGCCTTCTGCATACGGACAAAATCAAGTGTTGTTTCATTCTCATAGTGAGAAAACAGACCATATACCGTCTTTGTCTGTGTTAATATTGCATAAGGATGTCCTGGTATAAAAGCATCCTTGTTAAATACTCTTTTTACTACAATCTGATTCATAAAATTTACCTTTCTATTCTTTCCTTTTTAATTTTTCTTTTTGATACTATATATTCTGGCAACACAGTTATTATCAGTAAAATAATTGTTAACATAATAAAAGTTATTACAGTTGCAATTACATTAGTGCCAAATAAGAAATTTAATAACACCTCAATAATGCAGGCAGTTATGACAACAATCTCCAATTTAATCCATTCCCGCCAGCCAAACTCGACAAATCCCACTTAATTTTCGCCTCCATTATTTTGTTTTTTTTATTTTATTAAAGCATTCATTGCGTATTGCGGCAACTTTCTTTTCTGATATATTCATAATTTCTGCCAGTTCTTTAATTGTTCTTAATTTACCATTTTTCCCGATAAGATTATGTATCAATTTCTGCTCATCTCTTGTTAAAATACAGGAATAATAGTTAAGAAGGTTTTCTATATCATCGTCTTCTTCCCTATCCTCTTCCGGGTTCGCAATATCTGCCTCATCTATATCATCCCATGAAACAAAACCGCCGTTTAGTATTCGCCATGCAGCAATAATATGATATCGGTTAAGGTTTCTTTCCTTTGCAATTTCATCCAGATTCTTTCCATTCTCAATATCTTTCATGGCAGGCATATACTGCTCCGGAACATGTATAAGCTTCTGCGAACTTAACATATCCTTCACCCGCCCTAAAATGTTGTTGTAAAGCCGCTTGTCAAAGGATTGATATTTTTCTGGAGAATAAGAAAACAAAGTCTCAATGAAGGTGAGACTTGTTTCCTGTTCTATATCATAAATATCCAGAGTAGTAAGATAATGGACAAGTGATTTGGCATATCTCACAATATCTTTACGATAAAGCTTATACAGAACCGTCATATAATAATTCTTTTCCGTATCAGAATCGGCATTGATAAACTTATTTAAAAGTAACGCCGCCAGCTCCTTGTCTTTTGCATCCATAACATACCTTTTCTCCCAATTCTCTTTCTTATATATACCAAGTGAAATTATTTTTTTAGAAATTCCCTGTGTAAATTATTTTTACACAGGGAAGAACTTTTATTCCCACATAGCTTTCAATTTCTTTAATATACGCTGCCTTCTTTTATACAGAGTGCCTATAGTTAAATCATACTTTTTGGCAATCTGCTCATAGGTCATTTCGCCTTCAAAAATATCCAGAATAATATTCTTATCCTGAATAGTAAGCTTTCCGAGCAGATCCTGCAATTGCTCCAATTCAAAAGTCTTTATCATTTGTTCTTCCGGCGAAATACCAAATGTAGTCTTTTCTGGGTTAATGTCTTGTGACAACAAATCATCAATAGCCATTTCCCCATCATAAGAACCATCTGCAAAAACATGGCCGATTTTTTCTTTATTAATTCTATAACCTGCATAATTATTTAGACAACAACTATAATTATTCAGCCTAAATTCATCGTACATGGCATATATCATAGAATTAAAAAAAATTGCCATTATCCTGCTCGGATCAGATTCCTCTAACCGCGGAATAACCTCCAATATTCTCTGAATAGCTGCCATCTTTAAGTCCTCATATGACATTCTTTGAACATAAAAATGCTTCCTCGCATATTCTTCAATACTTTTTTCCTGCAACAGTATCATTTTAGTCACAATTTCCAGCTTACTTTCAGGACTGGTGCATTTAGATAATTCTGCACACAAATTACTCAAATTCATAAATTACCTCTTTCTGCCTGTAATCATCAGACCATTTATTTTTTGATGTGGGGATTAAATCACCATTCATCAAAATTAAGATAATTTATCTATGCAAGTTAAAAAATTTGTATTTCTGATACTACTCTAAAAGAAATCTGAAATACTGTCGCAACCTTCATGTGCTAATGCCTTTTTTAATTTTTTTAAAGCATTGTTATAAATGCTGAATATAGCAGATGGATTTGTTTCGAATTCATCTGCAAGCTTCTGGAAAGTTATTGGCGTATCATCAAAACCTATATGCTGCTGTACTATATATTTTTCCTTAGTGCTTAAGCATTCCATTACCTCTTCCAGAACATTATGCAAGACTCCTTGATTAATCTGTTCTGTATCATCACTGCTCATTCCCATAAAGTCACTTTCATTTAATGCTCGAACAAGACTTACTGGTTCTTCATCATTATGAATATTTTCTTTCCTTTTTTTAGCCTCCTTTAAAAGAGTACACTCTGATACTACTATCCTGCGATCTTTGTAATTTATTTTTCTTTTAAGACTATAATTTAAAGCCCTTGTCAAGTATGTAACAAAGCCGCTTCCTACTTTGTTATTGAAGTCATAATTTTCAATCGCTTTTATGGCAATAATGATTCCTTCATTGTACAGATCATTCCATTCAAACATTTCGGTAGCAAATAATAACTTGGATGCATTCATTTCAATGATTTTTCCGCATACTGCTAAAAGTTTATCCCTTAAATCTTTTTTCTTTTCCGGATCTGGCTCTTCCCTGTAAGACTTAAGTAGTTTGAGTAACACATCGTTAATTTGTTTTGTTGTCATTTTTTCGCATGTTTTTTTTATTTCTGTATATTCTTCAATGTATACCATAAATACCTCTTTCTGCTATTTTTGTATTTCCTATAGCTCGTAAACTTTTCTTGTCATGGATATATATGAAATTCCAGAATTTAGGACAAAGTTTTTCATAATTTCATAAAACAAAAGTTCAATATTTTAGCTTGCATTATTTATTTGTATACATTTAAGAAAGAGGTGTTGGGTTATGAGATTATTAAGATATGTTCTTCAGGATATTCTTTTGTTTTTTCTGATTCTTGCTGCGGCCGCAGTCATGTATGTGCCTGCTGCCCTGCTTATGCTGTATGTTTTTAATTACAGCAAGAGAATGCTTATGGTGTTTGCAGTTATTATTGCAATATTCGTGGCAGCAGTACTGATTATGTTTGTCATAAGAATCTTTAAGGATATTGTGATTGTCTTAAGCACAAGAAAAGCAAAGTAAGTTCCAGAACAAAAAAGGTGCCGCATCAGTTCAGATCACGGCACCTTTTTCAGTAAGGCTTTATAACCATTATTCAATTTCTTTGAACTTTGGAAATATTTGAAAATTTCTTCCGTTTCCTCATCAGTCAAGCGTCTGCCAAACTGCTTTATCCAGGCATTGTACCCCGCCATGGCTGATACATAATCATTGACAAGAATATAATCCGTTGCGCTTTTTAGCGCCTGCAGGTAATAATCAGAATGTTTTGAATCAGACATTACTCATTCCCCCTTGTGCGGTTATACCCTTTTGTGTATGCATCATACATGTCTATGGTATCCTTTTCCATAGCATTCAAACTGCTGTAACCGGATTCTTTCAATGGGATAAGCGTTATCTCAAATTCGTCACCATATTTATAATCAGCATACACATCTCCATTACCATGTCCTGTAAGATGACTGTTTACTCTTGCCATTACATGCTTGCTCTGACCGACATAATACATATCTTTGGTTATGTTGTATATTATATATACTCCATCAAATTCATTATCAAAAGTGGATGTCCTGCGTTTTCCTGTTACCCTTTTTCTTATTTTAAAAAACTCCTGAGGGGTTATTGCCTCATTTCTTTTAGTAAGTATTTTGATTCTGTGTTTCCTGCTATTTTTGAACAGATATGTACAAAAAAACATGAATGCAATAAATGTCAGCACGACTATAATCCGGACACCATTCAACGAATCTGCCCGGATTATATCATTTATGGAATCTACATTAATTAAGAGCTGGTTCAGCATTATTCATTACCTTTTCCTTTTCGGTTTTATAATACTTAAATGCCGGCGTAAGATTCATCATTGTATATCCATCAACGAATCTTTTTCCCTTTTCAAGCATTTCAGAAAATTCCTGTTCTGTAAGCGAAAAACTCTGGCTCATTGTATTAATAGCTTTATCTTCAGGCTTTCCGTTTACCATTCTGTAAATATTGTTTGTCATGCTGATAATGTATGGATTTTTCTCTGTGGATGCACATTCTATTTTTAATGTATAGCAGTTACGGGTATTGCGTTCAAGTCCCATCATGTAGCGGTATTCGTTAGAATAAATGAGAATGTTATTGGTACTTACCTGCTCCAAGGTACCGCTTTTATATAATTTCCCTGCTTCGTTTATAGCATCCATTAGCTTCTGATTATTCGGATATTTAGCAAGATTTTCTTTTAACCAGTTATATTGCGCCTGCAGGGTATTCCATCCATCAGGTTCGTTTAACACTTCTGCCGGAGATTTTCCCTTAAGCTTGCCGCTGTAAAATCTTGTTGTATAAGCAATAGAACTTTCACCCTCTTTTTCATCTTTCTTTTCAAACATCATTTTTTCAACGCATAAATTGAATTTCCTGTCAATTAGCATAAGCTCATTAGCGTCAAACTGCGCCTGAAGACGGTTTCCGCCTTTATTTATGATTGTTAATCTTAACCTTAATGTATCGGGAATTACCATTAAAGGATATTCCCTATTAAAATCAAACACATACAGATTAGGTGTCATACACAGACAAGTGTCATTAGATCTTGCTGTTCCAAATAATTCATCAAGATATCTGTTCTCTGCCATATTTCATTCCCCTTTTCTTTTTATATATATACCAAGATTTTGTTTTGTTTTTGGGATTTTACTAAAAAAGAGGGGAAATTTCCCCTCTTCAAGCGATATTTGACCTTTGGTTTTTCAATACAAGTTCTTTCATGGCGTATGTAATTTCCCCTCTGAAGAAGGCATCGTGAACTACCCATTGTCTTAAGCCAATGGGCTTCCTGCTTCATAGACCTCGTAACCTACTATCTCCACAGGCGTTAATTCGGACAGTCCCTGCCCTATATATTTCTTTATGCTATTCGCCTTAATCCTTCTGCCAGTATATTTTTTGCAGCATTGATATCCCTGTCATGTTCTGCTCCGCATTTCGGACATATCCATGTCCTCA